>CYGL01000081.1_pt1 | contig 46204 bp, 75 predicted proteins | sample 485531 | NCBI WGS metagenome assembly CYGL01 (sample SAMEA3497897, study PRJEB9818) | human gut metagenome | reverse complement strand
ATGGGTAGCGCACGAAACTGGGTAGGACGGATAGAGAATATATTGATAAGTTTGATCTTGAACATTATGAAGTAGTTGGAAATATTTTCGACAATCCAGAATTATTACAGGAGGAATCAGATGAGTAAATCAGTGTTAGTGATGAATACACCAGAGAAATGCTATGATTGCCCGTTCGGAACTGCATACTGCGGCGAACTTGAATATGCGGGTTATTGTGAATTAGCTGACTGTTTAGATTATGATGTAATTCTGATGACAGAAGAACATTATGATTGTGAAAGCAAATCAAGACCTGATTGGTGTCCACTGAAGCCATTGCCGGAGAAAATGACCGGAGTAGTTCTGACAGAACACTGGAACGGCGTAAAAAAAGGTTGGAACGGTTGCATTGATGAGATTACAGGAGGAAATTATGATGATTGATTTAACAGGAAAAAGCGTGTTTGTAAAGACACGGGAAGAATATCTGAGTGTTCTGAAAATAGCAAAATTTCAGGGATTCACATGGGCGAGAGAAAACCATTTAAACCCTGTCGAAATTCAACTTCCAAACATATTGAATTTTTATAGTAGCAAGATGGTCACTTGTAGAGACGATAAAACATTTTATGAAGCATCTGAAATTATCAGAGACGAGAAAAAATCAAGGATGCAATAAACCTTGTCAGAGCGTTCGCCAAATTCCCAGACAGAGCAGCATTGACAGATACATTCGTTGAATCGTTGAAGTTACTTGCAGATACCGTAGAAAGTCAAATGGGAGGAAGTGAAATAGATGGAGAGATTAACACTTGAAGATGCTATTTCTCATGCAAAAGAAGTAGCAGAAAAGAATTATAGAGGTGCAGATTTTGAGTCAATTGATTCTGTAGACGATGATATAAAAGCTAATTGCATAAAATGTGCAGAAGAACATGAGCAACTTGTAAAGTGGTTGGAAGAATTAAAGTCTTATAAAGACTTAGAAGAACAGGGCTTACTTGTGAGGTTGCCGTGTAAGGTTGGCGATTCTGTTTTCATCATTGTCGGAAGAGATATTTCAAAGCAAGGAATAAGAAAGGTAGAAATTTCTGACAATGGAATTATATTCAAAACAAATAGACGGAAAAGAATATTTAACGTTGCTGAGTTTGGAAAAACCGTATTCCTCGCCCGTGAAGATGCTGAGAAGAAGTTGGAGGAGATGAAGAATGGCTTATAAATATATGGGCAACGCCATTAAGGCGATCGAAAGCCAGATAGAAAACGCATACATCCAGGGATATTCCGACGGGGAAGCGAAAGCGCAAAGAAAATATTCGAAACATGGGAAAACTGTAAAAATAGAAATCCTGAGCGAAGATGAGTTTGGCTCCATGTGTGATTACTATAAATCATGGCCTGTAAAAGCGTGGTGTGAATGTGGGAAACCGCTTAACCGACTGGATTATACATTCTGCCCGTATTGTGGAGGATTAATCGTGAGAGGAGATGAAGAAGATGGCAGATAAAACATGTAAAACTTGCATTGAAAACGATAACGGACTGTGTGACCGCAAAGGTATCTTGATAGAGGAAGATGATACTTGCGAAAAACACACAGTAAGTTGGAAAGAAACAATGATGGAGAATTTTATCCGAAAATCAATGTGGTAAGGGCAGAAATGTCCCTACCAGACAGGAAGGTGACTAAAAAATGAAACTGAGAAAGGCAACACTAACTGATTACGGAGTACCGCCGGATGACATACCGACATTACAAAGCCATTTACGGAATCTTAACGAGAGCGACAAATACAATCTGTTGCAGGTATCTATCAAATACGCCCCCGGTATCGAATCGCAAATCTATGACAGCATCGTGAACAGCATTGGTTATCGAACAATGGAAAAGTTCAGGACAGTTCCTGCGACAGAGAACGACTTCTATGGCTACAAACGCAAAGTCATGGCGGAATATTATCATCTGTCCAAAGTTGAATTGGTAAGACTTTAAAAAAAACTTGAAAATTTATAAAAGTGGTAGAGAGCTACGTACGCCCTAGTATGGTATTATAGTATATATAATTATAACTATGCTAGGGCGTATTTTATGTTTTGGAGGAATAATATGGCGAACTTAAAAGCAATATCAAGAAAACTTCAAAAAGCTATATTATCCACCGGATTAATCATTAAAATGGGAACATTACAATTCTATAGCAAGGATCAGGAACGATTAATAACGGTAACAATTATATCAACACCTACACTTCATCTCACAAAAAGAGGAGAATGGAAAGATTGTGATTATGAAATATTACGAACTGCATCCCAGTATGATGTAGTCATGTGCCTGAAAGAGATATGGGAGACGGTCAGAAAATGAGGATATACAGAGGTGATTAGATGAACTTAACGCCTAAGCAGAAAGCTTTTGCGGACGAATATATAATATGTGGAAATGCAGAGGAATCAGCGAGAAAAGCAGGATACTCTGAAAAATATGCAAGAGGAAATGCGCATAAATTAGTTGCAAATAGTTGCATTTCTGAATATATAGCCGAAAAGCAGTCTCTTATTGAAAAGAAAAAAGGCACTGACATCATGTCTCTGGCAGAAATCCAACAGCGCCGTTCCATGATCGCAAGGGGTGAGCTGACTGATTCATTCGGATTCGCTCCGGACTTCTCCGATCAGCTTAAGTCTATGAATGATCTGGAGAAAGCATTAAAGATTAAGCAAGAGCAGGAAGAAAAGAAAGCAGCAGAGGAAGCTGCTAGAAATGCAAAAGAGTATCACATGGACTTATATAACATTCCTGACTGTTTCCACTGGGCTATTAGAGATATCCGAGATAAAAAACACCTGGAGTATGTTTTTAAGGGCGGGCGTGGATCCACAAAGTCAACTACTGTCGGAATGACTATAGTAGAGCTTATGAGAAACAACCATGACATCCATGCTGTTGTCTGCCGTAAAGTCGGGAACACTATTAAAGATTCTGTGTACAACAAAATCAAGTGGGCTATTGGAAAACAGGAATTTAAAGAAGAATTTGATTCTAAGCTGTCCCCCATGGAGATTACACTGAAATCAACCGGGCAGAAAATATACTTCCGTGGTGCTGATGATCCAGACAAGATTAAATCTATTAACCCTGAGTTTGGATATATTGGAATTCTCTGGTTTGAAGAGTTAGACCAATTCTCTGGTCCAGAAGAAATCCGTAAAATTGAACAGTCAGCTATCCGTGGTGGTGATACCGCATGGATATTTAAAAGCTTCAACCCTCCAAAGACAGCTAATAACTGGGCTAATGAATACGTTCTTGAACCCAAAGAAAATAGAATAGTTCATTCGTCAACTTATTTAGATGTTCCTCCAGAATGGCTAGGACAACCATTTCTTGAAGAAGCGGATCATTTAAAAACGGTCAATCCTAATGCCTATGAGCATGAGTATATGGGGATTGCAAACGGAAACGGCGGTAATGTTTTTGAATATATTGAAGAGAGGGAAATTACAGACGAAGAAATCGCTAGCTTTGATAGAATTTACCAGGGCGTTGACTGGGGATGGTACCCGGATCCATTTGCCTTTGTGCGTGTACACTATGATGCAGCAAGGGAGACTATTTATTTTCTTGATGAGTATGGAGCAAACAAAAAGAAGAACAGTGAGACTGCTGCCGAAATCAAGCGGCGAGGATATAACGATTATGTAATTACTTGTGATAGTGCAGAAAAGAAATCTACAAGTGATTTCCGAGACGAGGGATTACCGGCAAGGGACGCAATCAAAGGCCCTGGAAGTGTTGAATACTCAATGAAGTGGTTGCAAGGCAAGAAGCTTGTATTTGATCCACGGAGAACGCCTAAAGCACGAAAAGAGTTTAAAAAATATGAGTATGAACGCGACAAAGATGGAAATATCATCAGCGGATATCCAGACAAGGATAATCATTTTATAGATGCAACCAGATATGCCACAGAATCAATGTGGACCAGAAGGGGGAACAGTGCATAATGGTATTATCAGAATATTGTAGAAATAAAATTGGTGACTTTTTGAAAGATATAGTAGATGTTAAAGAGGGATATACTTACGAGAGCCAGATAGTGATTGAGCAGTCAATCAGAATGCTGATAAAAACTGGAACATATACGCTTGATGGACTTCGAAAAAAATATCCTGAGAGAATGTTCAGTGCTTCTTCCCCGGGAATGGATGTTTGACGTAGCAAATAGTTAGCAGGTGACTATATGGGATTTATAACAACACTAAAAAGGTGGTTTAACATGATTTTCAAAAAACAAGCCGAAGAGGACTTCAATATCCAGGCAGCAGAATTTCCAGAGATGGAATCACTGATTAACCGGTGCGCGAACACTTACAGAGGTGTGCCGGAATGGTTAGATGATAAGAATAACATCAAAACGATTAATTTTGCGAAATCTGTCTGCTCAGAGACTGCCCGGCTCGCAACATTGGCAATCGGCATTCAGATAGACGGTTCTGCAAGAGCTACGTGGCTACAGGAACAGATTGACAAGGTATACTTCCAGATTCGTCACTGGGTAGAATATGGCTGTGCTTATGGAACAGTATTCATCAAGCCAAACGGGGAGAGTCTTGACGTGTTCACTCCGGCAGATGTGATGATTGTAGATTACGACAATCAGGAGATTAAGGGAATTATATTTAAAGACTCTTATACTGTCGGACGGAAATACTATACAAGGCTTGAATATCATAGGTTTGTTGAGACCACCGTGGACGGAGTAACAACCTATCCGTACTACGTTTCAAATAGAGCCTATGTATCAAAGTCCCCTCAGAGTATCGGTGATAAAATCGATCTCAAACAAACCAAATGGGCTGACCTCATGGCAGACACGCCGCCGATTCTTAAAGCAAACGGTGAGAAACTGGACGGGCCTCTGTATGGAGTGCTGAGAACGCCACAGGCAAACAATGTAGATATCAGTACGCCACTTGGATTACCAATATTTGCAGAAGCCATTGAGGAACTGAAAGACCTGGACATTGCATACAGCCGAAATGTCGGAGAAATCTTTGATTCTCAGAAGATAGTTCTGGCAGATGATAGACTGCTGATGCCAAGCGGTACACCTGTGTCAGCAATGTCGCCACAGGGCATGGAGAACAGACGAAATGAGATGAGTCTACCACATTTTGTCAAGAATGTATTTGGTGAGGGACGAGACACTTTCTATCAAGAAATCAATCCACAGCTCAATACGGATATCCGTATAAGCGGTATAAATGCTCTTTTAAGCCAGTTGGGATATAAGATTGGATTCTCCAATGGGTATTTTGTTTTCAACGAATCTAGCGGTATTCAGACGGCTACAGGAGTAGAAGCGGAGCAGCAGAGGACAGTACAGTTCATTAAGGATGTTCGCGACAAACTGGAATCCTGTCTGGACGAAGTAATCTACGCATTAAACGTCTACGCTGACCTGTACGGACTTGCACCCGTCGGAGCTTATGAAGTCAACTATGACTTTGGCGATATCCTGTATGTCAGAGAAAACGACCGTGCGAGATGGTGGCAGTATGTGACTACTGGAAAGGCTCCGGCATGGCTGTATTTCGTGAAGTTTGAAGGAATGACGCCTGATGATGCGAAAGCTATGGTCGAAGAAGCTCAGCCAGATGAGCCGAAACTGTTTGGAGATGAATAGTTATGTTAAGCCCAGAATATTTACGGCAAATTACAGAGGGTAGCGAACAGATAGCAGAAGAATTGCATCAGTATATCATCTCTGAGATCGTATCGCGGATGATGGCAAGAATCGGCAGGGGCGAGGACTATATTCTGACCAATGCCGACGCATGGAGAATCAGAACACTACAGGAATCCGGTGAACTGCTAGAGGACATTTTGACAGAATTATCCAGATACACCAAACGTGAACAGCAGGAACTTCTTGAAGCGTTTGAAGATGCCGGAATCACTGCAATGAACTATGATGATAAGGTATACAAAACGGCAGGACTTAGTCCCGTACCGCTTGAACAGTCCCCGGCTATGATAAGGCTCATGGAACGGAATATGCTTGCAACCATGGGCGAGTGGAAAAACTTTACACGAACGACTGCAAGTGCCGCCCAGAGGCTCTATATCGAGCAATGCGACCTTGCATATAATCATGTGATGACTGGTGCGGTTGGATATACGCAAGCCATTAAAGAGGCGGTTAATAACGTTGTATCAGATGGCGTTACCGTGACATATCCATCTGGCAGAAAAGATACCATTGAAACAGCAGTTGCGCGTTCTGTCAGAACTGGCGTGGCTCAGGCTACGGGAGATATATCCCTAAAACGCATGGAAGAAATGGACTGGGATTTGGTTCTAGTCAGTGCTCACATGGGAGCCAGAACGGGTGACGGTGGCGAGAATCCGGGAAATCACTCGTGGTGGCAAGGCAAGATATACTCTCGTTCTGGTAAGAGCAAGAAATTTCCACCGTTTTCCGTAACTGGGTATGGAACAGCAAGTGGGCTGTCAGGTGTCAATTGTCGGCATAGTTTTGGAGCTAGTGACGGGGAATTCAATCCCTATGCGGAATTATCGGAGCAGGACAAGGCAGGCAAGGGCAAGCTATACGAAAAGGAACAGCGTCAACGTGCTTATGAGCGAAGAATCCGAAAGACGAAGAGAGAAGTTGCCGGCATGCAAGCGGCGGTCGATAACTGTAAGGATGAACAGACAAAATTTACCCTCCAGCAAGACCTTGACCGTAAGTCTTATCTTTTGCAGAAACAAAACGCTGCATACAAGGATTACTGCAAACAGAACGACTTGAGAGAACTGCAAGACCGGCTTATGATAGCGAAGTGGAATCGTCAGAATGCCGCAAAAGCCAGAGGAGCGGCAAAAAGATATAAAACAGCAAAGGGGATTGATTGATGAGTAGATGGGAATATTTCAATCCTAATCCTGTTAAGGGTAAGAGAACCGGAGATTGCGTTGTCCGGGCAATATGCAAGGCGACCGGGCTTGACTGGGAGACAGTATTTGCCGGGCTGATGGTACAGGCGTGTACTCTGTCAGATATGCCAAGCGCAAATTATGTTTGGGGTGCGTACCTCTATAAGCGTGGGTATAGGCGCAAACTGATTGAACAGTCAGAACGATATATCTATACAGTCAACGACTTTTGCGCAGACCATCCAACAGGCACGTACATTCTCTGTATAGATGGTCATGTGGTGACGGCACAGGATGGTAAATTCTACGATACATGGGATAGTGGCAACGAGATCCCGGTATATTACTAGGGAAAAGGAGAATAAATGAGCATATCAGTAATTTGTACAAATTTTTCTCTCTATCTGTGGAGGGGTGTCTATTGTCGGAGGGGCAGCGGCTGTAATCTTTAAATGGATTACTCCGGCATTCCGGCTTAACAAACGAGTTGAGACACTGGAAGAACATGATAAGCGTGACTTTGAGAGTCTTCAGAGGATCGCAGAACGTGATTCATTGATTCTGGAAGTGCTATCAACCATGCTGGATAGCCAAATCAGTGGGAACAATGTCGAGGAGTTAAAAAAAACAAAACAGAAGCTCACGGAGTATCTTGCACAGAATCAACGTTAATTGCATTAATAAGGGGTATGCTCATGAAATTATATGTGTTCACAAAGAAAGATATAGACAGATTCTTGGTAGAGTGTAATTTTACACCGGATGAAGAAAGATTGTTCCGGTTGAGGTGTCAGGAACACACTCTTGAATACTGTGCTGAACAGATGAACGTGAGTATATCAACGGCGAAACGATTAAGCCGTAGGGTGAATAATAAAATAATTAAAGTGTGTTAAGGCAGCAATAAAAGCCCCCGGGATTATCTCTCAGGGGCTTATTTTTATTCTGATAATCATTTTTCTCCTCTTAGTTAATCCCGGTAACCTTGACCCGAGTCTGTAAAATATCTTCCGCAGATTCCAGGATTTCAAAGTCAACAATAAATTCCTCTCCGTCCTGATATACGGCGATTGCTCCAGACGCTAACAGTTCTTCGCCATCCCCGTCACCGTCCCAGAGCTGGCCGAAATAGTATTCTCTTCCGGCTTCAATTGTGTCCTCTGTTCCGAGGACGTATGACAATGTATTTAATTTCATTTTTCTTCCTCCTATCTACCCCTTGTGGGGCTGTGTGATTGGTTTTATTTAACGGTCTTTATTATATATCTATGTGCGTTATATGTCAAGCGTATATGTGCGTTATTTTTATTTTTTTCTAACCTATTGAGCTCTGACAGAACAACATCTCTGATAAAGGCACTGTTGCTCTTGCCAAGACCGAGCTTTTCAATCCTCTCTTTAGTTCCTTTTGGAAAGACAATGTTTAGCCTATAGTTGCTGTTCTCATACTTTCTTACCGCTCTTTTCTGCGCTTCTGTTGCCATGTTAATACCTCCTTTTTTCTCAATTATAAATCTATGTGCGTTATTATACAATACTTTTTTGATACTTTTTTGAACTTTTTAGATTAATACATCTATGCAAAAATATAACCAGAAAGGCGGTGCATAAGATGGCATTATACAACAATCCTTATCAATATAGCTTCGGTGTTCCCGGACAGATGAACCAGTTTCAGCAACAGCCTGTTCAGATGCCAGCTCAACCAGTACAGCAACCACAGCAGAATAGCAATGGTATCCTCTGGGTATCCGGTGAAGTCGGTGCAAAATCCTATCTGGTAGCGCCCGGGACGAGCGTTTTACTGATGGACAGCGAGAGCGAAAAGTTTTACATAAAATCAACAGACGTTTCCGGTATGCCACAGCCATTACGAACATTTGAATATCACGAGGTAGGCTCTCAGATGCCGCCTAAACAGCCTGTTCAGAACATGGACAGTAAATATGTCACACGACAGGAATATGACGATTTAAAAGGCAAATACGAAGCTATTATAAACCGATTAAATTCTTTTTCTGAACCTGTTAGGGTTAATACCGTACAGGAATCAGCAGCCAAGGGAGGAAATGCAGATGAGTAATCCATTATTCAATGCCCTCGGTGGTGGAATGCCGCAGGGGAACGGTCCAATGCAGATGATACAGCAGTTTATGCAGTTCAAACAGAATTTTAAGGGAGACCCAAAGGAAGAAGTCCAGAAAATGTTGCAGTCTGGACGGATTTCTCAACAGCAACTTAATCAGGTTCAGCAGATGGCAGGGCAATTTCAACACATGCTGAAAGGAATGAAATAGTACATTACAATCTGGCCAGATTGATGTAAATACACAAAAAGGAGATTATAACTATGGATGGAAATTATAGTTTAGCAGATATTGCCGCCGCTACTGGAAACGGTAGAAATAATGACGGCATGTTTGGCGGAGATGGTAGCTGGTGGATTATTGTTTTGTTCATTTTTGCTTTCTTCGGATGGGGAAATAATGGATGGGGCAATAATGGCAACGGTGGCGGATATGCAGCCACAGCAGCTACTCAGGCGGACATTCAAAGAGGATTCGATAACTCCGCAGTAATCAGCAAGCTTGACGGAATCAACAACGGTCTCTGTGATGGATTCTATGCAGTGAATAACGGTATGCTTACCGGATTTAACGGAATCAACACCAACATTATGCAGACTGGTTTTGGCATCCAGCAGGCCATTAACACCGACACTGTAGCCAACATGCAGAACACTAATGCCTTACAGGCTCAGCTCGCAAACTGTTGCTGCGAAACCAGAGAAGCAATTCAGGGCGTAAACTACAACATGGCACAGAATACCTGTACATTGCAGAACACCATGAACAGTAACACAAGAGACATTATCGACAGCCAGAATGCAGGAACAAGGGCAATTCTTGATTACCTGTGCAACGAGAAAATTTCTTCTCTCCAGGCTGAAAACAATGACCTTAGACGTGCCGCTTCTCAGGATCGCCAGAGTGCATTGCTTACAACCGCAATGGCTTCTCAGACACAGCAGCTCATTAACGCAATCAATCCAGCACCAATTCCGTCATATCAGGTTCCTAACCCGAACACATATTACGGATGTGGATGTAACACTGGATGCAATTGTTAACAACTTCATATCGAGAGTATCTTTCGATTGAATCGAATGTCGGCTTATGCCGTATTACACAGAGGGGCAGGCTGAGACCTGTCCTTTTGTGATATGAAAGGAGAAAATAAACATGGCAGAATATGTAAATGTTGCGGCTCAGACCGTAGCGGCAAATGGTAATGTAGTTTTTGCAAATACAGCAGTTAAAGGTTCTAACTGCATTCAGCACAGAGAGGGAAGCGGAATCATCACTCTGAGAGGATTAACCAACCAGTGCAAGGCGAGATTTTTCGTAGACTTTTCTGGCAATATCGCAATTCCAACAGGCGGTACCGCAGGGGCTATCTCCCTTGCACTGGCAATCTCCGGGGAACCAGTTCTTTCTTCCCAGATGATTTCAACACCGGCGGCAGTAGACCAGTATAATAACGTGTCCTCTGGTATCTACGTAGATGTACCTCGTGGATGTTGCGTTAATATCGCAGTAGAGAACACAAGTGATCAGGCTATCTCTGTTGCGAACGCAAACATTGTCGTGACTAGAGAAGCGTAGGAGGTGCGATTATGAGAGATATTAAAGACTTATGCGCAAGAATCGAAGACGAACTGTCCAAAATCGCTGACAATGGACTGACTACTGGAAATCTGGAAATGACATATAAACTGATTGATATGTATAAGGACATCAAAAACACTCAGTACTGGGACAAGAAAGTGGAGTATTACAACACCGTCCTTGACGAGATGCGTGGCGACTATGGCAGTGATTACAGCGAACGCGGAAGAAAGCGCGACAGCATGGGGAGATACAGTGCAAATGATGGCAGAATGATGCCAGATTACGACCGGGGCAGTTCTTATGCCAGACGTGGTGAACATTATGTCAGAGGACATTACAGCCGCTCTGATGGACGAGATGCTTATGACGACTATATGACACAGAAGCAGAGCTATCGTTCCGGCAAATCTGAGGACTGCAAAAGGAAGATGCTTGCCGCTCTGGAAGAACATCTGGACGAACTCACAACAGAAATGAGTGATATGTCCAAAGATGCAGAGTGTCGGGAGGAACGTGATCTCGTTAAGAGATACGTTGAAAAACTTCGTGATATGCTCTAAAAACGCAAAAGTGGTAGAGAGGTAGTTGAAAGAAATCTGTTATAATGTAATTGTGCAGTGGAAAGCACAGTGGTTGTTTTGACATTTTTGTTTTAATCCTCCTTTCTTTAATTTTTGTAGCTGGTGCGCACGCTTTGATGGAAAGTTAAACAGGTTCGAATCCTGTCGTGCGTATTTGTCATCTGGCACGCAAGATGGCTTACCTCCTTGATTAAGGTTTTTGTTATTCATGCTTTCTTTTTTTAAAAAAAGAAATAAATATCCGAAACAACTCGTGGCAGGCATGACACGTTAAACACTTTGCTAACCCGGGAATCCGGGTTATGTGGAATGTACGTTAATGGTAGACTGACAGGGTCACTCCCTGGGTTCCGGTTCGATTCCGGGCGTTCCGCTTTAATCCGCTTAGAGTTAAGCTGTTTGTATACAGGCGGTCTATGTCTCAGGTGGGTTTACGCTATAGCGGAAAAGGTGAAACTTAACTCAGTTGTTTAACTGTCCGTTACAGACAGTATGGAATGTAGCTCAGTGGTAGAGCAGTAGCCTTATAGCTATGTGCCGCAGGTTCGATTCCTGTCATTCCGATTACCTTGCCAGTGGTCTAACTGGCTTAATCCATTTACCTGCGGCGGCAGGTCAATAAACACGACCAGGAGGATATATATGCAGAAACTTATTGACACACTTAAATCATTTGGAATTGAAATCCCGGAGGATAAACAGGCAGATGTAAAGAAAGCACTCTCTGAGCATTATAAAAATGCGAAAGAAGTAGCGAAAATCCTGTCAAAAGTCGAGGGAGAGCGTGATGACTGGAAAGAACGTGCTGAGACAGCAGAGGAAACCTTAAAAGGTTTTGACGGTATCGACCCGGCAAACATTCAGACTGAACTTGCTGGATGGAAGAAAAAAGCCGAGGATGCAGAGAAAGAGTTCAATGCAAAAATCTACGACAGAGATTTCTCAGATGCACTCAAAGCAGCACTCGATGATGTTAAGTTTTCCAGCGAAGCGGCAAAGAAGTCTGTTATGGCAGACATTAAGGAAGCCGGATTGAAGTTGAAGGACGGCAAAATTCTCGGACTGAACGACTTGATTGAACAGATGAAACAGTCTGACGCATCCGCTTTTGTGGATGAATCTCAGCAACAGGCTCAGCAGAACCAGGCAAGATTTACCACTCATGTTGGGCAGCAGCAGACACCGGGAAGCATGACAAAGAAAGATATCGAAGCGATTAAAGACCCGTCCGAAAGACAGGCGGCGATTGCTCAGAACATCCAGCTATTCCAGTGATTTTTTACACCGACTATACATCAGAGTATAGCCGCTAACCCAATACCTTAATAACTATGGGTAGAAAGGATTTTATATGGCAGCAAAAGCTAATCTTATTATGACAAATGATATCCAGGTCACAGCACGTGAGATTGACTTTGTAACCAGATTCGAAAGAAACTGGCAGCACTTACGTGACATTCTGGGTATCATGAGACCTATCAAAAAACAGCCGGGTGCTGTACTGAAATCAAAGTACGCAGAGGGGACTTTACAGAGCGGAAATGTTGGTGAGGGTGAGGAAATCCCTTACAGCAAATTCACTGTAAAAGAAAAGAACTATGCAGAAATGACTATCGAGAAGTACGCAAAGGCTGTATCTATCGAAGCAATCAAGGACCACGGTTATGAGAACGCTGTTCAGATGACTGATGATGAATTCCTTTTCCAGCTTCAGACTGATGTTACCGGCAGATTCTATGATTATCTGAAAACCGGTACGCTTACTTCCACAGAAACTACTTTCCAGATGGCTCTGGCAATGGCCAAGGGTCGTGTTGAAAACAAATTCAAACAGATGCACAGAAATGTGACTGGTGTTGTCGGATTTGTCAACATTCTGGACGTATATGAATATCTCGGAGCGGCCGAGATCACTATTCAGAACCAGTTCGGATTCCAGTACATGAAAGATTTCATGGGCTTCAATACCATCTTCCTGTTATCTGACAGCGAGATCCCGAGAGGTCAGGTTATTGCAACACCTGTTGAGAACATTGTTCTGTACTATGTAGACCCGAACGAATCTGACTTTGCGAGAGCAGGTCTGGTGTATACCGTATCCGGTGAAACAAACCTGATCGGATTCCATACACAGGGCAACTACCACACAGCAGTTTCCGAAGCATTTGCAGTAATGGGGCTTACTCTTTTTGCAGAGTACATTGATGCAATCGCAGTAATTACCATTGATGAGACACCGGCACTCGGTACTCTGACAGTAAACTCCGTGGCTGGCTCAGCAAGCGGTGATACGAAAATCACTGTAAATCCAGCTAAAGAAAATGCAAACAATGTGTACAAATACAAAGTTGCAGCTGATGCAGTGACTGTCGGATATGGACAGAATCTCAGAAACTGGAGTACTTGGGATGGAAAAGCCGATATCACAGCGGCAACCGGACAGAAGATCACAGTGGTTGAGTGTGATGGAACATATAAGGCACTGAATGCCGGAAGTGCAAGCGTAACAGCAAAATGATGATCGCAGGAGGTAACTGGCATGGCTTATGCAGATTATAAATTCTATACAGAATCGTTCGGCAATGTTGTGCCAGAAACCGACTTTCCACGACTGGCAGAGAGAGCCAGTGATTTTGTGGATACAATGACGTTTGACAGGCTGGTGGACGGACTGCCAACAAACGAACGCTCACAGAAGCGTATCAAAAAGGCGGTCTGTTCATTGGCTGAATTAATGTATCAGATTGAACTTGCTGAAAAGAATGCAATTAATCAAGCGTCTGCAAATGTAACCGACACAAATGTCGGAAACATCTCAACAGGCATTGTAACCTCTGTATCCTCTGGCAGCGAATCAATTTCTTACGCAACACCTCAGCAGATCGGAGCAAGTGCAAAGGAATGGAGCGCAGTGTATGCCGCCGCCGGAGATGTACAGAAAACGAACGATTTGCTCCGTAAAACAGCTTTACCGCTGTTGATGGGAGTAAGGACGGATGATGGAATACCAGTATTGTATGCAGGAGTGTGATTAATATGAAAAAGTTATTTATCTCTCAGCCAATGAGAGGAAAGACAGATGAGGAAATTCTCGCGGTAAGAGAAAAGGCAATCAAAAGTGCAGAAAGACAGGTTGGTGAACCGGTAGAAGTTATTGATTCATTCTTCCAGTCAGCACCAGTTGACGCAAAGCCGCTCTGGTATCTGGGTGAATCTCTTAAACTTCTGGCAGAAGCAGACGTGGCATATTTTGCTAAAGGCTGGGAAGAAGCCAGAGGATGCAAGATTGAGAATACTTGCGCTATTGAATATGGCATTGAGACCATTATTGAGGACTACAGAAAGGACTAAGCTATGGATATTTCAACATTAGGCTCATGCGTAGCAATCGTTATGATCTGCTACATTGTAGGTATGGGATGCAAGGCATCAAAAAGAATCTCTGATGAATGGATTCCAGTAATCATGGCAGTTACTGGTGGAATTCTCGGAGCAGTCGGAATGGGAATTATCCCGGACTTCCCGGCAACGGACTATATCACGGCAGTTGCAGTCGGTATGTTTAACGGATTGTCGGCTACTGGCGTGAATCAGGTTATTAAGCAGACAGTGCAGAAAGAATAATTAAGGAGAGGGTATCATGTACGACAAAACATTGACGATTTTCAATTATTATGAGAGTCCAACAACAAGAGATGCGTACTGGTATCCTCATGTGTTATCTGGCGTTGACCTCATTACAGACAAGGGAGCAATACTCAAGAAGTATGGACCAGACGCAACCGACAACGCACAGTTACACATCCGCTATACCGCCCAGAATGGCGATATAACCATTATTGACAAGGATGGCAAGATTCTCCCATGGGTACCGCCTAAGGAGTGGAAAAGACAGATTAACAACGCTCTGGAAGATACTATTACATTCTCAGATGAATCGTTCTTCTGGGAGGGTGAGTGGACTGGTGGAACGATAACTGACAGTGATTATAGAAATGGATTCTACCAGTACATGAATGAGAATAAGGATAACGTGTTCAAGATTACCAGTGTAGGCGGTCCGTATACACTGATTCCTCACTTCGAGATTCTTGGTAAGTAATATGAGCAAAATTCATCATTTCAAAGGATTCTCCGTAGTTGATGGAGATATGAAAATTAAACTGAAAATGGATAGATTCTCCAGACAGTATCAAGAAGCTCAGTATCTCCTTGATGGAATGGTTATGGACAGTATGATAGAGTTTATGCCAATGATTTCGGGAGATTTTATTGACCGAACAAGAGCCAAAAGTACATCGATGCAAGGGACTGGATTTGTATGTGCGGCGGCAGAACCATATGGACGTTTTCTTTATTTTGGAAAAACCATGGTCGACCCCGCAACAGGTAGCACATGGGCAAGACACGATGCGGAAAAGGTTCTTGTGAGTCAGTATTCTGGCAAGACGAACGCAAAGGAGAATCTTCAATATACAAAATCACCGCATACTCAGGTACAAGCCGAATGGTTCGATGCCGCTAAACGAAAATACGGCAGTACATGGCTTCGCAAAGTAAAAGCACAGGCAGGAGGTGGCAGACATGGCAGATAAACCTAATCGGAGTAGATGCAACCGGATATGACATTCTGACAGATGCCATGAAAGCACTTCTGAACCAGTATCCGGGGCTATATGAAAAATGAAACAATCAAATTCGAGGAACTTGGCAAAGAATCGGGAATTGCATTCTCGGCAGACAACGGAGCGTTGGTCTATACAGAAAAAGAAGATGTCTGCGGCACGATGCATCAGGTATGCCAGTACCCATTTTACGTGGTATATCGTACAGCATCCGACAAGGAACGACAGAAGCTATCTGTTCAGAAATTCCTTGATAATCTCGGTAAATGGATATGCCGGGAACCAGTTATCATAAATGGCTCTGAGACACGTTTGAATGCGTTTCCTGAGCTTTCGCAGGGGCGAGTGATAAAACGCATTACCCGTGATAATTCCTATGGTTTAGAGCCACAGGAGAGTGGCGTACAGGACTGGCTATTACCGCTGTCAGTACGCTACGAAAACACTTATGAAGTAATATAACAAGCAACAACCGGCTATTAATTGGAGATAGTCGCTAACCTACACAGCCTTTTAAAAGTTATAGGCAGAAAGGACATTTCTATGGCAGTTACAGGCAAAATTGACCGTAAATATATGGCTCATTATATCGACGCAGGTTCCCTTTGCAGTGGGCTGACACCGAAGTATGAGCGTCTTGGAAAAGATCTGGAAGAGTACAACATCGAACTCAACCCAGATACCGAAACATCTAAAAACATTCTTGGAGAATCCACATTTAAGCATAATGGCTATGAAGTTTCTTCTGATGCCGATCCATTTTATGCAGATACCACTTCTGACCTATTCACGGCGTTACAGAAGATTGTAGACGGACGTCTCAAAGACGATAACCTCAAGACAAAAGCAGTTGAGGTTCATCTTTGGACAGAAGCCACAGCAGGCAAGTATGAAGCATACCAGCAGGGTTGCTACGTTGTGCCGACCTCCTACGGCGGTGATACATCCGGCTATCAGATTCCGTTCACAGTTAATTACGTTGGAGAGCGTGTAAAAGGAAAATTCGACATTACTTCCGGCTCATTTACAGCTGACAGCGAATAATTTTTAGGAGGGTATAGAAAATGGCAAAAACAATTAACACAAACATTGATGATGGATTTCTTATTTTTACATTCACAAACAAGCAGGGAGAAGTATTTTCTTCATTTAAGATAAATCCTACCGACATTAATGTTGCAGCAAGAGCAGAGGAAATCGAACCATTTTTTGAACAGATGCAGGACAGTATTCAGAAGGTCACATCAAGTAAAGAAATGGCGGATCTGAACAAGCAGATTGAAGATAAAATGAACTATCTGTTAGGGTATGAGGCTTCAATGGATTTATTCAAAGAGCCGATCACCGCAACAACTGTATTCCCGAACGGTCAGGTTTTTGCGTATATCGTGCTTGATAAGATTTCAGAAGCAATTGCACCGGAAATTGAAAAAAGAAAAAAGAAAATGCGGACTACTGTTGATAAGTATACGGAGAAATACACAAAATGACCGCTTACGAGTTACCCACCTCACTAAATATCAGTGGGGTGGATTTTTCTATCAGGACAGATTTTCGAGCAATTATAGATATTCTGATTGCACAGAACGACCCGAACCTAAACGAATATGGGAAAGTGGAAGTGATGCTGAAAATTCTCTATGAGAATTGGCAGGATATTCCACCAGAACATTTGGAAGAAGCTTGTAAAAAAGCTTGTGAATTTATCGACTGCGGACAAAAAGACGAGAATCCGAATAAGCCTAAGCCCCGTTTGATGGACTGGGAACAGGATGGAGATATGATTGTCCCGGCAGTCAACAAAATAGCCGGAACCGAGGTTAGAGCAACTCCCTATATGCACTGGTGGACATTCTTCAGTTATTTCATGGAAGTAGGAGAGAGTCTGTTCAGCACCGTCCTTGGAATCCGTTCAAAGAAAGCTCACGGAGAACGCCTGGATAAATGGGAAAAGAAATTCTACCACGATAACAAGAACATTATTGATATAAAAACACGTCTCAGCGATGAGGAGCAAGCTTACAAAGATAAGCTGAATGAGATGTTGAACCTCAAATAGTTAGGAGGTGGACGCATGGCTGCTGATGGCTCAGTCATTATTGATACCAGAATGGACACATCAGGTGTGCAGAACGGCGTATCAGCTATAAAACAGTCATTTAACGGCCTTGGAAGTGCTGTAAAAAAAATTGGCCTGCTGATTGGTGGAGCATTTGCAGTTGGAAAACTTGCGCAGTTTGGCAAAGAATGCATAGAACTTGGCTCTGACCTTGCTGAAGTACAGAACGTGGTTGACGTCACTTTCACCACCATGTCCGACAAGGTGAACGAATTCGCAAAGAACGCTATGACTTCTGCTGGCCTGTCTGAAACCATGGCTAAACAGTATGTTGGTACGTTCGGAGCAATGTCTAAGAGTTTCGGCTTTTCGGAACAGCAGGCTTATGATATGTCAACAGCTCTGACACAGCTTACTGGTGATGTAGCGTCATTCTATAACATCAGTCAGGACTTGGCTTATATCAAGCTGAAATCAGTGTTTACTGGTGAGACAGAAACACTCAAAGATTTGGGTGTCGTTATGACGCAGACAGCACTCGATCAGTTTGCGCTGGCGAATGGATATGGCAAAACTACGTCAGCCATGACTGAACAGGAGAAAGTTGCTCTCCGTCTGGCTTTTGTGCAGAAACAGTTGTCAGCTGCATCTGGTGACTTCATCCGCACTTCAGACAGCTGGGCGAACCAGGTCAGAGTAATGCAGTTGCAGTTACAGTCACTCAAGGCAACAGTTGGACAGGGATTGATTAATATTTTTACACCTGTCCTGAAAGTTATTAATACTTTGCTCGGCAAACTGGCAACTCTGGCGAATGCGTTCAAATCATTTACGGAGTTAATCACAGGAAAGAAATCTTCTGGGCAGACAGGTGCAAGTGGAGCAGGCCTTGCCGGAACAGATGCGATAGGTGACACAGCAGATCAATACGGAGATGCTGCCGACAATGCTGAAAAGCTGGCAGATGCGACAAATGATACAGCAGACGCAACCAAAAAAGCTGCTAAGGCGGCAAAGGGATATCTTAGTCCTCTTGACGAAATAAATAATTACTCAACGGATAAAAGTACTGATTCATCATCAAAAACTCCGAGCACGACTGGCGGACTTGCAGATCAAATGAAAGATGCTGTACAAAACGTCGATTACGGAAAGTTAGCAGAGGGTGAAACAGTCCTTGATAAAATGTCAAAACCGCTAAAAAAGATAATTGACAGATTCAAACAGCTGGCTAAGTTAATCGCAAAAGGATTCTGGGATGGGTTAGGAGATTACGAACCGATTTTTAACGGAATAAAAAAAGACCTTGATTCTATATGGAAATCTTTAAAGGATATCTTCACTGACCCGGAAGTCACTAAAGCGGCAAATAAATTCTTAGACTCATACGCATATGCAATCGGACAAGTTGCCGGCTCATTTGCCAGAATTGGATTAACAATTGCGCAAAACATCATAGGCGGAATTGAGAAGTTTCTGAGTCAAAACGTGCAAAGAATAAAGAACTATCTGATAGATATGTTTAATATCGGCTCTGAAATTGCACAAATAGGTGGGAACCTTGCGGTTGCTTTTGCCGATGTCTTCTCGGTTTTTGGTGGAGAAACCGCACAGCAGATTACTGCGAATTTAATTGGAATCTTTGCTGAAATCGGAATGGTTCTCACAGAAACAGCTGCAAAACTTGGCAGAGATATGCTAAATATGATTGCACAGCCTTTTATCGACAACAAAGACATTTTGAAGTCAGCGATTGAAGGCAGTCTTGGATTGATAGAAACCGTCACAAGCGGAGTCCTGACAGTTGTTCAGAATCTTAGTGACGCAATATCTATGCTGTATGATGAGCACGTAAAACCATTCTTTGATTCTATAGCAAATGGACTATCAAGTATATTTGAGACTCTGATAACTGGATATAACACATATATTCTTCCAGTGCTACAAGGTCTGGCAGAACAGATTAAAGGGCTATTAGAGGGACCATTAGGGGATGCGATTTTAAAAATAGAAGCATTCCTTGGAAAGCTTATTGATTCTCTGAAACTTCTGTGGGAATCGGTGTTAGTACCTTTGATTAACTGGATAATCACAAATTTGCTTCCGGTTGTAGCAAAGATAATTGACGTTGTAGGCACCGTAGCTATAAAAGTTATAAAATCATTAATCAAAATAATTGGTGATGTAGCGGACACTCTAAGCGGAATTATTGATTTCCTTGTCGGCGTTTTCACAGGAGACTGGAAACTGGCTTGGCAGGGAATAAAAGAAATTGCAAGCGGAGTATGGAATCTTATTAAGGATATTATATCGGGAACATGGAGCGTAATTAAAAGCATAATAAAAGGTGCACTGGATATAATAAAAAGTGTTATTAATGCTGCATGGAATGCAATCAAAACAGCAACTACAACAATTTGGAACGCAGTCAAAAATAATCTCTCTAACTTATGGAATTCTCTTAAATCCGTAGCTAGTACAGCATTTAATGGAATTAAAACAAAGGTTACAAGCATTTGGAATAGCATAAAAGATAAAACATCTCAAGTGTGGGGGAGCGTAACTACATTTGTTTCCAGCAAGGTGGAAACAATAAGGAATGCCATCACTAGTAAATTTAACGCTGCCAGAGATGCGGTGAAATCTGCATTTGAGGGCATTGTAAATTTCATCAAAGTTCCAATCAATAAAGCAATCAGCATTGTTAACAATGCAGTTGGGATGATCAATAATGCGATTGGTGGAATTGAATCTGCATTTTCCTTTGGACCTTGGTCTGTTCCAACACCGTTTGGTACAAAAACTATCGGATTCCATGCAACATTTCCACGTGTCAGTACTATACCTTATCTGGCCAGTGGCGCAGTTATTCCACCGCGAAGTGAATTCCTTGCAGTCCTTGGAGATCAGAAAAAGGGTAACAACTTGGAAACACCGGAAAGCCTACTGCGGCAGATTGTCCGGGAAGAGTCTGGGAAAGGACAGAATGACGGAAACACCTATAATGTTACAGTCAATGCGTCTGGCAGAAAACTGTTAGACATTATCATTGATGAAGCAGAGCTTAGGAGACGCAGAAATGGCGGTCAGAACCCATTCTTGTTAGGAGGTGTGTAAATGGCACAGGAGCAGTTTAAGATTGATGGGGTCATTATAAAGGCTCCTGACACATACAAGCCAGTGTTCGCAACCACGTCCACGGAAAGCTCTAAAAGAAGTCAAGATTTAGTCATGCATAACACGCCAATGGGAACTATTGCCGGATATGATATGGAATGGGGTGAGCTTAAATGGGGAGAGATTGCAACGATTCTCAACTCTATGATTAACAAAAGTCAGTTCACATTTCATCACAAAGATCCTCGAACCCCCGGCAAATGGATTGACAAGACGTTCTATGCATCTAATTTCAACATGGCAGCACAAACACTCAAGGATAATGAGGAACGATGGACAGGATTAACTATTAACGTAAGGAGCATTCGACCGGTATGATTAATGTTACAAATCAGTTAAAAACAGAATCTCTCTTAAATAGCAACTATTATGTTACGGCGAATGCGGTGCTGCGTGATGAGACAACTTTAAACCTAGGAAAAAGAAGATTTCTACCTTGACGGAAACGGAATTGTAGATTCTTCTGATTCCGGGGATTTCCCGATAGGTGTAGCCATTGAAAAAACAGCAACATTGGCACTGGTCAATGATGATGATAGGTTCTCTGACTACAACTTTGCCGGGGCGCAGTTCACCCTATTTTTAAATTTGCAATTGTCTGATAGATTGGAAACCATTCGCCGCGGCACATTCATTGTATCAAAAAAAACCTGCCACGTCCGATGAGATTAATCTCACTTTGCTGGACTATATGAGCAAGGCGGAGACAGGCTACAATACAAACCTTGTCTTCCCATGCTCTGCCAGAGAGGTTTTAGAAGATGCCTGTCAGCAGGACCGGGATTGTGTTAGGTGACGCAACATTTAAAAACGCAGACTATCAGGTACAGAAGAAGCCCGAGAACACCACTTTTAGAGCAGTAATCGGTATGGTTGCAGCTCTGGCAGGCGGCAACGCTCGCATTGATGAGAATGATAATTTGCGAATCATCACTTTTGACGATGGTACGGATACTATTACATTAGAAACAGTTCCATGGTACGACATTAATGGAAACACTATCCTTGACGTTGGAAGTAACGAGATCGAGACAGTTTTTGAACGAAAAGGATTTAATCCAAATGCTATCAGGAACCTTACCTATGATGTTGACGATGTGGTTGTTACTGGGGTCAAATATACAGATAATGAAACAGAATATAAGTACGGTGAAGACGGATATGTCATCACGATTGACAACAAGCTTTTGAGTGGCAATGAACAGACGGGTGTTGACTTGATCGGAAAAGAACTTGTCGGTATGAGATTAAGGCCGTTTTCTTGTGATAGCATAGCGATCGGATATGCCACATTTGGAGATAGAATTACATTTTCCGACATTAAAGGCAATATTTATTATTCATACCTGACAGATGTAGACTTCGCATTCTCTGGAAGCACGAGTCTTTCCTGCAATGCAAAGAGCATGGAGGACATTAATGCCGACTATCCAGACAGTATGCAAGTCGAAGTTGACAATGCAAAGAGGGATTCTGAGAAAAAGATTACTGCCTATGATGCAAAATTAAAGCAGATGAACGAACTTGCCGCCAACACCCTTGGATTCTACTATACAGAAGAAATTCAGCCAGATGGCTCCACGATATCATACCGACATGACAAACCCACACTTACTGATTCTAAGGTAATATATAAGACGGGTGCTGATGGATTCTTCTTGTCAGTAGACGGCGGTCGGACTTGGAAAGCTGGATTTAATAGCAACGGTGACGCTGTGCTGAATATCCTTTATGCAATCGGCATACAATCTGACTGGATTAACACAAGAGGATTCACAGCAAAAGACAATGAGGGAAACATTACATTCCGCATTGATGCAGAGACAGGGGCTGTCAATCTTAATGCCACAGAACTTACAATCAAAGGGAAAACGCCTGAAAATGTGGCAAATGCCGAGGTTGAGAAGTTCATTACAGAGGTGTATTCGCCGCAGATTAAAGTTTTGCAGGAGCAAATTGACGGACAGATTGAAGCATTTTTCGGAGATTATATTCCTGACGGTAATAACGAACCTGCATCTACTTGGACAGATGATACAACTAAAGAGAAACACTTAGGTGACCTGTTTTATATCGTAAACAACGAAGAATATGGCGGACAGGCTTACAGATATGCAAAGATTAATAGTGAATACAAGTGGGACTATGTAAAAGATACTGCAGTAGTAAAGGCTCTGGCAGATGCGGCAAGCGCTCAAAGTACGGCGAATTCAAAGAAAAGGATATTCGGATCAGAGCCAGTACCGCCTTACGATATTGACGATTTATGGGTTCAGGGAAAGGCTGGTGACATTCTTAAATGTCAGAAAGCAAAGGCAGAGGGCGCAAGCTATGACACTGACGACTGGGTGAGAGCATCTAAATATACAGATGATTCAGCGGTTACGACATTTATCAAGGGTGTATTTGCTGATACGATTGAGAATTTGCAGGAACAGCTGGACGGCAAAATTCAGACTTGGAGCCAGAATACAGACCCGGCGCTTGAATGGACAGAAACAGAAGAGATTCCGTGGACAGATGTTGATGGCAATTCCATTCTGGATGTAGGTGGAAATGAGATTTTAATTGTCTGGGAAAAAGGCAAATATATCCACAAAGGAGACCTTTGGCAGAATACCGCCAATAACGCTAACACGCGCTGGCGGTGGGATGGAAATGAATGGGTCGAACAGAAAGCCCCAGATTATCTGTTTGATAAGATTGACGGGAAAGCGGCAGTTTATTTTGAACAACCCAAACCGCCATACAACATGGGAGAGTTTCTGGGTCACATCAAAGGCAGACGGTGAAGCCTACTATTAAAACGGCAGTCAGAAGCCGAGCGGACGGTGCATTTACTGACACTGACTGGATTAATTTCAAATATGTGGACAAAACCGACATTGATAATGCGATCAAAGAGTATGACACGAGCCTTGGTCAGGATGAGGTATTTAATAAGCTGACAAATGGCGGTGAAGACCAGGGAATTTATATACAGGACAAGAAACTGTATATCAATGCAAATTACATCCTTGCAGGCGTTTTGGCAGGTAAATTCATCAATGCAAAAGGGATTAAGGTTATTGACAATGATAACCAAATTACACTCCATATTGACGATAGTGGAAAGGTGCACATCGCCGCGACAGAGTTTTTATTAAAAGGAAAAGCCGTATCTGAAATAGCAAAAGACACTGCGTCCAATACCGCAACTGAAATCGCGGCAAAATACGCCACGCTGAGCGTACTGCTATCGAATGAATTCCAAGGAATTCCAACAGATTCATCCGGCAAATATACCACATTTCCCACATGCAAAACTACGGTAACTGTACTATATGGCGCTGAAAATGTAACTGCACAGTCAAATATTTCATTTTCGGCAGGAAGTGGGGTAAGTGGTTCTGCATCAGGAGCAACGTATACGGTCTCTGGACTTTCTACTGACACAGGAATTGTTACTGTGTCGGTTTCTTACGGTAATCTTACTGCCGAAAAGCAGTTTACAATTGTTAAACAGAAGCAAGGTATCCAGGGGCTGCAAGGCATTCAGGGCGTGGAAGGCGAGCAAGGCGTAGCCGGCAAAAACGGGTCAGATGGAAAGACTACATACTTCCACATAAAATATAGCACTGTTGCTAAACCGACATCTTCTAGTCAGATAACAGAAACGCCAAGCACTTACATTGGAACTTATACGGATTTTTCACCGGAAGACAGTTCCGACCCGAGCAAATATCAATGGGCAAGGTTTGAAGGAATACAGGGACCCAAAGGTGAGCAAGGAATCCCGGGTGTTGGCGCTGATGGAAAAACAAGTTATCTGCATATTGCTTATGCAACTAGCTCTGACGGAAAGACGGGATTTTCAGTATCTGATAGTACTGGAAAGACTTACATCGGGCAGTATACCAATTTTATAAAAAATGATTCTACTAATCCAAGCGACTATAGCTGGACAAAAATAAAAGGTGATACTGGCAATGGAATTTCAAAGATTGTACAACATTATCTCGCTACGTCCAGTTCGTCTGATGTATCAACAAGCAGTTCTGGATGGACGGAAGCTGTACAGACTCCAACACCGGACAAGCGGTACCTATGGAATTATGAGGAGACTTTCTTCTCAAACGGTATTAAGACGACAACACTTCCTTGCGTGATTGGTGTATATGGTGAAAAGGGTCAAGATGGACAGGACGGAAAAGATGCCAGCGATATGACCCAGTTGGAAATTTTTAATAAATTAACCAACAATGGGGATACGCAGGGACTATATCTTTATAACAATAAGGTGTATTTGAACGCTTCATATATTGACACTGGCGAGCTAGCGGGATGGGAAGTCGAATATAAAAAACTTTCGGCAAAAAATGGCACGTATGGAGAAGTAACACTGGACGCTTCGACCGGAGAGATTTATTCGAAAACGAATACAGGGGTGTATGTACCAGGATATGGTACACTGTATGGAACACGAATTAGAGGAATCAATTTTTATACAGGAACCGTACATGCAAGTTCAGTCTCAGTTAATACTAGCGTTTCAGCAAGCAACTTTTCAGCGTCAAGCAAAGTTACAGCAGGTACACACATAGAGGCCAAAGGTCATTTTTACAGTATAGGCACAGGCACTGACCTCGCAGATTTAAGCGTGCGCGGAACAAAGAAGAGGATTTTTCCGACAAAAAACTATGGCACACAGGCGTTTTATTGCTATGAAATGGCGTCCCCCATGTTTGGAGACATTGGAGAAGCGTCCATATCAGAAGATGGCACATGTCTGATAGATATAGACGATATTTTCCAAGAATCTACTAATGTGGGGATTGAATATTATGTTTTTTTGCAAAAGGAGGGGAATGGAGATTGTTGGGTAGATAAAAAAGAACAGACGTATTTTGCCGTAAAAGGTACTCCGGGGCTTAAATTTGTATTCGAAATCAAAGCGCGGCAGGCTGACTATGAACACATGCGTTTTGCTGATGCAAGTGAAACAGCTTACGATAGGACAATAGACACAGACATGTCAGAGCCAGACTATAGCGAAAGCCTTGAAGTATCAGAACCAGATTATGAAAAAGAGCTTCTTAGTGACAGGGAAAAAATTATTGACGAAATGGGGAAAATATAATGAAGAAAATTCTTACAAGTTTTATGAATCTTAGCACAGGAGAGGGAAGTCGCATTGCTTACACCTATTCTGAGGTAAACGAGGAAACAGGAGAAGTTGTCAGCCAGAACAACAAAGGGAATTTTCTCGTGTTGAATGACGATGTACAGGCTCATCTTGATGCAGTCAAAAAATATATTAGAGACAAATATTTAGCGTAAGGAGGGAATGGATATGCCAAAATGGACAGATTACACAACAAAAACGGAACCCGCAGATAATGATGAGGTGATGATTCTTGATACAGCAGGCAAGGCGAACAAACGCCTTGGTCTGTCTGCACTGTCGGACTGGATTTTGAATAAGATTGCAGATAAGGTCTTTCGGAAGCTTGAGACGAATAACAAAACAGTGTTGGGGGCGATTAATGAATTAAATAGTAATGTAAAAAATAGCGATATCAAATACATTCAATGCAGAGGATATGGACACTCTGGCTGCCTTTTCTATTGGTAAACTATTATACTGCAAATTCAACGGAACCGATAAAACATCTGAAGTTGAACAACAAGACATTGCTCAATTGCCCAGCGAGTACACATTGAATTCCTCTATTGGAGTATATAAGAGTGTTTTAGTTAACTACCAGTAATACAGGCGGTCTTAAAATCAGTACGGATGGAAAAATCAACTCTGTACTGTCCAACGTGCGTATTTATATGGGCAAATAATTATTCCAATAAAAATGTAAACCCTGCTTTCGGAGAACACATCGCGTTAGGAGGATTCAAAAAACCGCTATAAAAATAAACACCATCAACTAGTTATCAGCTGTTTTTTGTTTACGGATATCTGTCAAATACATGGATGGGAGTTATAGCATCTGAGAAAAAAGTTTACAGGATTCAAATTTAGAGTAAAGAAGGTTCGTAGAGTCCAGTATACTGTAGAAACAAGTGGAAAGGATTCCTTAATTTTAAAATATTCAAAACCATGGGGACAGGCTGTAATAAGTTCGAAATATGCTTTCAATTACGAATTACTACAGCTCTAATTTTCCTCTTCCCATTTAATTAATTAACTGTCGTAAAACTTTTGTAAAAAGTCCTACCTATTTTATGAGAACTGTGTTATAATCACTATAACAGAACACGAAAAAAAGAGGAGTTGGACTCCCGTCTACCAAACAAAAAGTCCAACTCCAAGCACCACAAAGGGTACAGGTATATTATAACACGGTACCCTCCCTTTGTGAACCCAAAAGGAGGGCTTTTTATGGAAAACTTTGCAAGTGAGTTTATGACGAAGCTAGATGGGAAACTGCCACCGGAGCAGATGAAAACCGTTCTGGCAGAACTGGAAATGTATTCTGCAAATTTTGACATCGAGAAAAAGCAGACTGAGATTGTTCCTTATCAGGATTGCGTGCCGGAATGTTACAAGGTTTATCTTGTTGCAAAGAAGATAGAAGGAATGTCTCCGCAGTCTCTGATAACTTACAAATGCAACCTTGATGATTTCTTTTGTTCGGTCAATAAGCCGCTGAACAAGATAACCACAAATGATATCCGAATTTATCTGTATGGACTGACAGAACGTGGAAATACAAACCGTACAGCAGAACGGGAAACGCCTTATTATTCATACATTTTTTGACTGGTGTGTGAAAGAAGAATATCTGAACAAAAAATCCGTGCGACCGTATTGGACCTAATTAAATTTGAGGTCAAGCCACGTGAGCCGCTTTCTGATATAGAATTAGAACTTGTCCGTGATGCTTGCAAGGATTACAGAGAGAAAGCCCTGATAGAATTGCTCTACAGTACTGGATGCCGTGTATCTGAAATGGTTGTCCTGAAGAAATCAGACATAGATTTTCAAACAAAGGAAGTTCACCTGTTCGGAAAAGGTAGTAAGCACCGTATATCTTATCTAAACGCCCGGGCAGAAGTAGCTTTGAAAAAATACTGGTTTACCCGTGAGGACTGTTGCGACAGTGTAATTGCGACAATTAGGCGCCCGTATAAAGGCGTTTCAAAGGCTCAAATCGAGCAGATAGTGCGCCATATAGGGGAAAGGGCAGAAATCGGCAGAAACTTGTATCCGCATCTGATTAGGCACACGACAGCAAGTATGAGCCTTGAACGTGGTATGAACGTGACGGACCTTCAGAAGATGCTCGGGCATGAAAAACTTGACACAACAATGATTTATGCAAAAGTCAATCAGGAATCAGTGAGATATAGCCATCACAAATTCGTTGTCTGATGCTGTCTGATTGGTAGAGAGCTGTCATCTTCTAAAATGGTATAATTATATCATCAAATAATATAGGAGGTACACTATGGACAAAAATATTGAAAAAGTTATCCTTATTGCCAAAAACGAAATTGGCTACCTTGAAAAGAAATCAAACAGTCAACTTGATGACAAGACTGTAAATGCTGGTTCTGCCAATTACACTAAATACTGGCGAGACATTAAGCCGGACTATCAAGGCGAACCATGGTGTGCAGCATTCGTGAGTTGGTGCTTCATGAAAGCTTTCGGATTAGAAAATGCGAAGAAACTGTTAAAACACTGGCCTTATGTATACTGTCCGACTCTGGGAAGTCTTTTTACTAAGAATGCAAATCCAAAAATCGGTGATATTGTTATCTTTTACCGAAATGGCACATTCACCCACACTGGCCTTGTTACTGCCGTGATCGGGGACAGATTTTATACAATCGAGGGCAACACTTCCGGCGCATCTGGCATTATCGCAAATGGCGGCGGTGTTTGCGCAAAGAGTTATCTTAACAGTCAGATGCCGGGAACTAAGTTCTGTACACCAGATTACAGTCTTGTACAGAGTTCTCCTACGTCCACATCAACTTCAGCTACCACTACAGATGCAACAGCAAAGAAACAGAATACCCGGGCATACATTGCTCAGATTAAGAAAGATACAAAATGTTATACTACATCCAGTACAAGTAATCCATCAAAGATGTTTCCTAAATTGAAAAAAGGTGCGGTCGTAGAGGTCATGAAATATACGGAAACAGATGCTTCTGGCCAGAAATGGTACTTTATCAGAATCCCTTACCCGAACGATGATGGATTTGTATACGAGTTCATTCAGAAAGGCACATTTACCAGAATCACGGAAATTTCCAAATAAAAACTCCCGGGGTAAGTTCCCCGGGAATCTTATTTATAAACATATATTGTATCATTTCGGAAGTTTAAAGCTGTTGTCGTTAGACACACGTTAGTCACAAATAAAAATATTGTTTCCTAATATAATATCCTCTGAAGCACTGTATTTACAGGCATTTGCGCAATTTTCTAAATTCTATTTGTTAGTCACAAACAATAAAATTAGAATAATGAAAATGAAATGTTGGAAATCCTTGTAAAATCTCTAAAACGTTGATTTTAATAGGGTTTCCGGCATTTCAATAATAATATTTCGGATGTTTTAGAAAGATTAAAATAGGTTCCGTTAGTCACAGTTAGTCACAAATGGAACTTTTATTTTTTCAATTTCTGCTCGAAGTTCTTCCAGTGTCCTGTGTCCATATACCGCGTTTGTAATATCTCCGCCAAAGGAATGGCCAAGCATTCGTTTCCGGTCGTTCTCCCTGACGCCATATTTTTCGCACAGCGCAGAAAAGGTGTGCCGACAGTCGTGCGGCGTGTGTTTCGGATCGCCGACTATTCCTAATCGTTCGAGTGTAGGATAGAACAGCGCTTTTCTATGATGCTGCTGAGTATACACGCATAATTTCCCATCTTGCGATAATACTTTCTGCTCAGCGAAGCGATATATGGCAGAATGTATCGGGACGATTCTGTTTTTACCCGCTTTTGTTTTGATACCACCTTGAAAGCATTTCTCTTCCAAATTGGTTGTGAGTTTTAATACTTCGCCAATTCGCCAGCCAGAGTAGCACATGATAAGAATGAGCTGCACTTCTGGATCATCCGTATTGTTCCACAGCACCTGCATTTCCTGATCGGAAAACGGTGTTCCATGTTCGGTATCATTATCAGCATTGACATGAACATATAATGCCTTATTTTCTGTTACGATTTCTGAGTAGACTGCATATTTGTACATCTGCTTAAACAGAGTCAGGATAGCCATCTGGCTTTGCTTTTTCAATGTGCAATCATCAATAACCTTTTGCATATCAGGTGCCTTTAAATCCTCAAATATGCGATTGTGCAGAACAGTACAGTTTGAATAGGCTGTTCGATATGCTTCTTTTGAACTATATGACAGTTTTGTCCCTTCTGGGAATTTCCACAAGTAGAACTGCTCGTATACATCTGAGAACGTCAATTTCTTGATTTCCGGGTGTTTATCCTCTACGCCCTTGATTGTATTGTAGTCGGCAATTAAACGGCTTATAAGGGCGTCTATGTCGGTTGTAGGGGACACCTCAAGAGTTCGTTCCATACCTGGCTGATACGTTCCGGCTTTATATGCTGTCAGGACAGTGAAGCCTTTTATCCAGTCGTCTACATAGCAGATCGCCGGCGGACGTTTTAGCTTGCCGGTCTCGTCTGGTGTAGCTGGTGGATGTACTGCAAAGCAGTTCCTCCGATTCTTACCAAGATACCGAATAGAGCCAAAATTATTCGGTAGCTTCGGGTATTTCTTTCTTTTCTTCGCCATTTTTATTCCTCTTTTCTCTATAGCTGTTTTCAGGTATAAAAATAACAGCCGAACAAATTTTCTATCTTGTCCGACTGCTCCGAAGATGATACAATATGTTTTGCCAGAATATAGCATCTCTTCGGAGATGTATAAACGCCGTCTCGGTACGCCAATACCGGGGCGGTTTTTTTAATTATGTGATTTCCAATTTGATCTCATTATAATTCCAACAATCCAATATATTCCGCCAGAACAAGCGCCCAGTATAAAAATCCAGAACCAGCTTAAATACCATGGCATTTTCCGCCTTATATACGGCGCACCTGCACTTGCTGCCGAGGATGCGGAAGAAGATGCAGAATTATTAATAATAATGTCTCTGTTATCAGAAACTAACTGTTCTACTTGTTTTCCACACTTAGGGCACACTACGCAGTCGCTGTCGATAAGTTCTCCACAGTGTTTGCAATATTTTTTCTTTTCATTCATGATAAACACCCTCCTGATATGTTTTCGCCACATTTCGCACTTTCCATGCGGATTATGTATTTTGTACCGCTGATTTTGCAATATTATGTAAAGTACGGTTATATGTGATATTTTTATTTTATCATTTCAAGAGCATATTGTAAAGATTTAGAATGAAATAGAGTGATTTAGATGAAAAAGAAATGTTTTAAGTGTTTTGTACTTCTCTTACTGATCTATAAGATTTTTAGTCTTGTACATATTCCACAAAAGATAATCTCAAGCAATAATCAGAAAGATATGCAGATAGTTCATTCGTATACGGCACAATATGAGCATTCTGTCCAGAAGCATCCACATATAGATGATGGCAGCGGAAAAGTTTACAATCTCGCATTTTTCTTCTGTGAAAGCATAATTTTCTTTGAGATTGCAAGGTTCATGTATGAAATAACGAAAGTCCACGTATATCATTGGCAGTTGCCAAGAGTCGGGATAGGTGGTATAATAGCGAAAACAAACTTATGTTCGGTTCTATTTCCCACAGATCGGACATATATTTGTAGTGTAGGTGGTAGTTGTGACAGGGAGGGTTATTTATGGGCTATAAAGAAAAAATAATTAAACTTTTAGAAAAGATGGACTCCAGAAAATTAAAGATAATTTATCATTTTGTTCGTGGTATCTTATAAAAAAGAGCAGGTATTATTCCTGCTCTTTTTTGTTTTGAAGCAAATTTGCAATTTTTTCAAGTGTTTCCCAATCAGATTCATCTAATGATGAAAGCATGGCTAATTAACCTTTTTTTGAACGTTTCAGATTCGTTTTCAAAAGTTCTTCCAACAAACTCGGAAATTTGAGCATCTCTTAAATCATCACATTCTTTATCGCCAGTCCCGTACATAAGCCATTCCATATTAATTCCAAATTCTTTGCAAATCAGCTTATATATAGGTTCTTTCTGGTCAGGACGTTTCAATCTATCATATTCTATATTGACAATAGCGTTTTCACTAGTGCCGAGAACCTCTCCGAATTTTCTTCGGGACATGTGATGTTCTTCTCTGATAGATCGGATTCTTTCTCCTATCGTTTCCAACATTGTTCCTCCTTTCTTAATATGAAGTATACCATTATTACGCTTGTTGGTCAACAAGAAAATTTGAAAATAATTTGATAAAATATGTTGACAAACAAGAATGTAAGTGCTATTATTTGTTCATCAACAAAAAACAAGGAGGTGAAAACATTTGAGTAAAACAGATATTCAGTATCTATTTGATTATGTAAGGGATTTACAGAGACAGGTAAATCAGTTAAAAGTGGCAGTCCTTACCGGGAAAGTAAATGGATTAGAGCTTCCAAATCCTATCCATTTAGAACCCGGCGAGAAAATACCACTTGGACATCTTGCAGACGATCTACTTGATACAGAATTTCAAAATCGTGGAAACGATACTTGCGATAAGAGCAATGAATGAAATTACAGTAGTCACTTTAAAACGGTAAGTATCTTCTCTATATATTTTCATTTCAACTTCACCGTCTTGAGTGACCACATAGCCCTCATATCCACGTACGGGTTGCTTGCGCAAGAATCCTTTAGATGCTAAGTATCTATACATTTCGTGATTCTCGGTATCTTGTGCAGTGGTTCCGTTATTTTTAAGAACGGACTTCATTAACCGATATTGTTTTCCAGTTATCATTTTATCACCTCCCATCTACTGGGAGTATATCACAAGAAAGGAGTGAATGCATTGTCTGAAAAAGAAAAGAAGATTCTTGAATCAATAACCAAGGCAGTTCCCAATATGTCGGAATTTGACAAGGGGTATTTTCTTGGGGTTGGCGAAACAATCGCAAAATACAAGAACGATGATAAAGCAGATAAGTTTCTTGAGCCGAAGATTCCAGAGCAGAAAGGAGAATAAATGGACGCATTACAATTTAACAAAGCCGTCAGTCAGCACTGCAAAGAATCTGGTGGAGACTGTTGCAAAATGTGACCTACGGCTTTACTGTTACCTATCGCCCAGTGAGCGACCAGATGAGCTAGTGAGCCTGGTTATTGATTTTTTGCATAACCACATTGAAAACCATGGTCATTATACCCATCACAGTGCGGCTTCATTTCCGTGTATTGATGATATGGACATGAGCACCGCAGTAGGCGGCGACCGTTATCAGAAACCTCATACTCTTCATAAACAGTCACATGCTTATGAATCTTGTGGCAATGATACAGTCGTGTAATTGTTTCAACCATATAATTCCCCTTTCGTTATACTCGGCATGTCGGTGCCTGTAAATGCATTATAGGTAGAGGGGAAAGGAAATACAATAGGTTGACGGAAAGACGGAAAGTTTTTCTGAAAAGAAAATAAGAAAGGAGCATAAAATGAGCGAAGTTGATACTTACATCAAAGAAAGCGCAGAAGTTCATCAGTTCGCCGCAGAGGTTGCGAGAATTATATCTGGCATTCCGCAGATGCCGGAGTTCTCTTCAGAGAATATAACCGTAGCCGATGCGAGTCAACTGATCGGACTCCCCATTACAGCGATCCGTGCAGGGATTGTGTATGGATGGTTGCCGATCGGCGTAGCTATCCAGAATAACAAGCCGGCAAAAAGCCTTTCCGGTAGCCGGATCACATACATCATATCTCCAAGAAAAGTCTACGAGGTAACAGGACATATCTGGAAAGGCAAAGCGGCTTTAAAAAGTGTGTGATATGCCCCGGGAGGAGGTAGAGTCTCCATCCCAGAGCTTGCACCCACTAAGTGTGCTTTAGTGGATAGATTAATAATACTACTCTATCTGCTAATTGTAAAGACAAATAAGAACAAATAAGGAGAAATTAGCACGATATGAGCAGAAATAACACAAATAAATGTGAAAATGTTCCGACATGGGACGAACTTGAGTTCATTCTTGCGACTGAAATTGTTGAGGAAAGCAAGAAAAAGTCAAAAAGATGGTTCATGGCATGGATTGTGACAGCAGCCGCACTGGTGGCAAGCAACCTTGCGTGGGTCTTTGAAGAGATTAAATGAAAGAATATGTATTGATCGCCGTGTGTATGCTTGCCGGGAAATATGTTGATGTGCCTATCTGGCTGAACATCTTTTTCGGTATCTCGGCAGCATGGGCGGTGCGCCAGATAAAAACAGACTGGCAGTAGAAATTAAGGAGGATAAGAAAATGTTCGAGAAAGAGATTGATGAAATTTACGAACTCTGCAAAAGAGTCGTGAATGAAGTTCCGACAGCGAGCGTCACTTTTGATTTTTCAGGGTACGGTTTAGAAGTGAGAGGGCTTAAAAGAAAAGAGACTGTTCGTCTTCCTGCGGGCAAATTCAAATGGGATTTATATCGAAATGTATCCTTTAATTCTTTTTTTGAGAAGGAAAGTCGCGAAAGTCTCAAAGCAATCAAAACTTTCCTGCTAGAACTTCTGATAGATGGGAAGTGTCCAAATGAGTAAACAGATAGCAATTATGAAGCTTCTTCCAAGTCTGGAGATAGCAGGATGTATCAATGAATTGCTCAGAGAGCTTCAATCAAGAGGAGATTACATTCTGGATTATGAGAACTGCGAAATGTCTCTGGACCATGTAGAGTACCACAAAGCTTTAGACATTGACGGGGAGAAGTTTGGAGACGCTTCGGACAACCTGTATTGCTTTTTCAAGGCGGTGTGAACATGGAAGAGAGAATTAATGAGGTCCTGAGACTGATTGATATACAGCTTGCCACAGTCCCAGATAACCCTATCGAAGAATCATACAAGGCAAGAACATTGGCGAGCTACGTACAGGCTTTAAATGGACTTTTAACGGCTCAGAAATCATATAAGGAGGAAAGTGTCAGTGAGTGAATTTGAAATCCGTATTCCGGCAAGGAAGAAACAGCTGGTAACTGGAAAAGACAACCAGGTTGTAAAGGTTTCATCAGACGCATACAACGCACTGGTCGAAATCTATAATGAATCAACTTTATCTATGAAGGATATCGCAAGTTTGCTGATTATTGAGGGTAGTAAACATGTGGTTTATGACAAGGAGGAATAGAAGTGAATATATATGAGAAGTTAGGGATTATTCAGTCAAAACTGAAAGCCCCTAAGGGACAGTACAATTCCTTCGGGAAATACAAATATAGAAGCTGTGAGGATATTCTGGAGGCTGTAAAGCCACTTTTGGCAGAAACAAAGACTGTGTTAAGTGTCACAGATCGGATGGAAGTTGTCGGGGACAGAATATATGTCAGAGCAGAAGCTCACCTGAATGATTGTGAAGACTCCGGTGAGATTACAACCGTTGCTTATGCAAGGGAAGAAGAATCTAAGAAAGGCATGGATTCTTCACAGGTGACAGGCGCAGCTTCGTCTTATGCCAGAAAGTACGCTTTGAATGGACTGTTCTGTATTGATGATAACAAAGACAGTGATTCTACCAATACAGGAGATAAAGAAAGAACATCTAGCAAAAAGGCGGAACCGGCAAAGGAAACCGAGATGATTAACTCTGAAAGTGTTATGTCGATCAAAAATATCATCGACAAATACCCGGAAGCTAAGCTCGCAGACCAGATCAAGACTCGGTTCAAAGTAAACGATATTAAGTCTCTTAATAAGGAAAAAGGACAAAAATGTCTCAGAATGTTAATTGACTATGACAAGCAACATACAGAAAAAGGAGTAACAGCATGAATAAAGTAATTCTTACAGGAAGATTTACACGTGATCCAGAGATTAAGTACACTAATGACGGAACATCTATTGCAAGATTTTCTATTGCAGTGAATAGAAGATTTGTAAAAGAAGGCTCTGACCAGAAAGCAGATTTCTTGAACTGTATTGCTTTCGGGAAGTCAGCAGAATTTATCGAGAAATACTTTTCTAAGGGAATGAAAGCAGACTTATCTGGAAGAATCCAGACTGGCAGTTATACCAATCATGAGGGACAGAAGGTATACACAACAGATATTGTTGTGGAAGAGATTGAGTTTGGCGAAAGCAAAGGTTCTAACCAGAGTCAGCAGAAGTCGGAGACGCCACATCCAGAAACAGACCCGGACGGATTTATGGATATTCCAGATGGAATTGATGAGGAGATGCCGTTCGCATGATACAAATCGACAGTAGGGAACATCAGAAAGTTATTGATGGTATTAAGAAAGCATTTGATGCAGCAGGAGAAAAATGGTTCGTGTCAAAGCTCTACGTCGGGGATTATATGAATTATGACAACCCTAGGTTAGTTGTCGACCGAAAGCAAAATCTCTCTGAATTATGCGGAAATGTATGCCAGCAACATGAAAGATTCCGTGCTGAGATTATCCGGGCGAACGAAGCAGGGATAAAACTTGTGTTCCTGTGTGAGCATGGAAAAGGGATTGATAAGCTGGATGATGTGCTCTGGTGGGAGAATCCCCGAGCAAAGAAAAGAGTTAAAAAGAATGGTGTCTGGGTAGATCAGGAGCAGAAGGTCATGCATGGAGATGTCTTGTATAAGATTCTCTGCACGATGCAGCGCAAATACGGCGTTGAATTTCTGTTTTGTGACAAGAAAGACACTGGCAAAAGAATTTTGGAGATTCTGTTAAATGGATAAAGAAGCAATTAAGCAGCAGAATAGCATGAGAGATGTTCTAAGTAGATATGGAATGATTCCGAACAGAGCAGGATTTATACAGTGCCCCTTTCACAAAAGTGACCGTACTGCATCCATGAAAATCTACAAAGACAGCTATTATTGTTTCGGCTGTGGTGCGACAGGCGATATATTTACATTCGTTCAGAATATGGATAATTGCGATTTTAAGACAGCTTTTACCATACTTGGAGGAACTTACCAGAAACCTGATTTCTCGTCCAGAATGGCAATATACCATCATCAGAAACAGATGGAAATGAGGCAGAAAGAGGAACAAAAGAAAAAGGCTGAACTGCAAGAATGTTTGTCCGATATAGATTTCTACCGGGCTATTCTTGGCAGGGTAAGACCGTTATCTACTGGATGGTGTGAAGCATGGAATAAGTCACAACTTGCGCTGTATCACCATGGATTCATAACAGGACTGGAAGAAGGTGATTAAAAGTGGAAATGATAAACAAGCTCACGAGGGATTCTATTCTGGATGAAGAAGTGTTTGACGAGATATTCAGTCAGGAAGACGAGATATACAAGGCGCGTCTTACGCTGACTCTTCTGGACAGAGCCAAGGAGCTTGGCGTAAAGAAAAAATTTGAAGATTTGCTTAAAGCATACACAAAAGTGCAGAAGCAAATGATTGAGAAAGAGAAAAACAATAGAACAGTGTCTATGCTAGACCAGTGGACTAATTTCTCTGATTGTGAATATGACAGAATGAAGTGTCTTAACTGGATAGCGGATGATGATGGAATCAGAATTTCAAACACAAATCCAGGATCGCCGGATATTATAGCCTGTTATCACCCTATACTTCCAATAGAGCGAATGAAGAATCTGGAGACCGGAGAAGAACAGATAAAACTGATCTATAAGAGGAATAATAAATGGTCTGAGGTTATTGTGCCGAAAACCATGGTTGCATCATCTACTAAAATCGTTGGCTTATCTGCGCTTGGGATTTCAGTGACATCTGAGAATGCGAAGTTTCTTGTACGGTATCTGTCAGACGTTGAGAATGCAAATGATGATTACATTAATATTCAGTATTCATCCAGCAAAATCGGGTGGATCAGGGATTATTTTCTTCCCTACGACAAGGATATTGTATTCGATGGAGATATGAGATTTCGGCAGTTATATGAAAGCATTGGTGTAGGTGGCAGCAGAACAGAGTGGTATGAACACGTGAAGAAAGTTCGTGCTACCGGAAGGATTGAACCGAAGATTATGCTGGCTGCGAGTTTCGCAAGTATTCTGATTAAGCTGGTCGGTGCCCTTCCATTTTTTGTAGATCTCTGGGGAGAAACTGAGGGTGGCAAGACCGTAACGCTTATGTTGGGGGCTTCCGTCTGGGCGAATCCGGGCGAATCACGATACATAGGAGACTTCAAAACAACAGATGTGGCTCTGGAAGCAAAGTCTGATATGCTCAACAATCTTCCACTAATTCTGGATGATACTTCCAAGGTATCTGCCAAGATTAGGGATAACTTCGAGGGCATTGTGTATGACTTGTGTTCCGGCAAAGGAAAAAGCCGTTCTAACAAGGAACTGGGCGTGAACCGGGAGAACCGCTGGCAGAACTGTATTCTGACCAATGGTGAGCGTCCGCTTGCAGGATATGTCAGCCAAGGTGGGGCCATTAACCGAATTATTGAGGTTGAGTGTTCTGAAAAGATTTTTGATGATCCACAGCTTACCGCAGATACCCTTAAAAAGAACTACGGATATGCAGGAATCGACTTTGTGAATGCAGTCAAGGAAATGTCCATTGATGATATAAAAGCCCTGCAAAAGCACTATCAGGGGCGTTATACAGGACGATGACAAGATGCAAAAGCAAAGTATATCTATGAGTATCATTCTGGCAGCAGATAAAATCGCAACAGATCAGTTATTCCATGATGGTCAGTACATTGACATTGAAACTGCAAAGAATCTTCTGACAGAGAAAGAAATGGTGTCTGAAAATGAGCGCGCCTACTGGTTTGTACTTGATAAAATTGCCATGAATGGAATTAAATTCGATGATAACCCAGATATCAAAACAGAAAGATGGGGAATTATTGACAACGACCCGGTAGAGAAGACATCAATCGCAATAATCTATAGCGCAGCGTTTGATGATCTGTGCAAAATTGGAAGATTCTCCAGGAAAGCATTTTTATCATGGGCTGTTAAGAAAGGACTTGTGGAAACCGACAGCAGAGGTTATCCGACCAAAGCAAAGAAGTTGGACGGAATTGTTACAAAATGTGTGTTCTTAAAAATTGTAGATGAAATTCCAAAAGGTTTCATGAATTGTAATGATGATTTTGAGATTACAGACGATATTGCGTTTGATTGATAAACAATTCGTCCAAAAGGTAACCGGGTAACCTAGGTAACCTTTGATTCTGCATATATATATACGAGTATTTATATGTGCATATTGAGTGTAAAAGTTCCCCTATATGAGAAAGTCAGGGTTACTCGGTTACTCGGTTACCTGCCTGTAAAATCAATGGTTTTACACGAATTAGTACGGTTACATCTCGGTTACTGTGGGTTACTTATATTATACACCTATTATATATAATATAAATAATTTTTAAAAATTAATAGAGCGTATACAGTGTACAGTATATTGTATACAAAAAGGATGTGAGGAATTGAAAGTAGAAGCTAAGGACATTCCCATTATACAAAGGTTTATGACGGAATTCTGGAAGACTATAAAAGAATTCTATCAGGTAGAACTTACAGATGAGTATTCTAAACAGGCTTATGACAAATGTATTGATCTAGGAGAGTTGGCAGGAACATGCCCTGATCAAAATGATAAAAGGTTTATGTTGGACTGCATAAATGCCTATTATAAACTTCTTGATTCTAAACAGAAGGGACTGATAAAGAATGTACAACACGAAGAATAGATACGAACAGGGCAGACCCTCAGAAAAGAAATATATTTGTATATCGTCAGTTATATCAAACTGGTTGGATATGCACCGTCGATTACGGAGATTTCTGAAAGGGTGGATACCGGGAGAGCTACGGTCTGGAAGCATGTCAATAATCTGGTTGACGATGGTTTGCTCAAGACGAATCATCCCAGTACCGACAGAGCATATACTCCAGTTGGGTACGGAATGAGAAAGACAAGTAAGGAGATAAAATGAAACTTTATGACATTGTTGCAGCAGACGGTGAATTTGTAGAGTCCTTGACGCAAAGAGAAATCATGAATAGATTCGGGCTTACTAAATGCAAATTCCGTACATTTCTGGATAACAGCTATCTGATTGACGGCAAATATTGGATAGATGACTCTGCTGAAGATATGCAAGTGACCAGAAATGGATGCCGGAAGATGTTAAAACAGTTTGATACTTTAACAGAAAACATAAGGAGGGCAGTCGGATGGGAAAGCTGAAGATTAAGCAGAAAAAGAAAGCATTCATCCCGTACACGAATCAGCAGGCCAATATGTTTGCACAGTCTATCCAGAACTGTCAGAAAGAGTTAAAGGAGATGGAATTAAAAGCCTTTGATGATGGGTTTGAAGACGGAAAGAACTGGTCTGACGTGCTAAATTTCGTAATCTTGTTTTATGTAATGCATGAATTGCATGGATGGGGTTGGAAGCGGTACATAAAGACTATAAAGAGGATTAACACCTACATCAACGATATTAATTCCGAAAAAACATCTTTGTCTGAAATGGTTGATGATCTGGAAAAGAAGCATCATATTCGGATTTGTGACGATTATAAGGAGCTGATTGAAAGATATGGAGCGTAATTTAATTATAGACGCATTTGCAGGCGGCGGTGGAGCATCAGTTGGAATTGAGATGGCTCTTGGAAGACCAGTAGACATAGCGATTAACCATGATCCTGACGCTATCCTGATGCACAAAACGAATCATCCCGGAACGCTGCATCTGACAGAAGATATTTTCAAAGTAGACTTGCAGAAATATGTCGGAAACCAGCACGTAGCGTTGATGTGGGCTTCGCCAGATTGTACGAGCCATTCAAAAGCAAAAGGCGGTCAGCCGAGAAAGCAGGGGCTTCGCATTCTTCCGTGGGCTGTATATAAGCACGCAAAGGCGATTCTTCCAGATGTAATCATTATGGAAAATGTAGAGGAGATACAGCAGTGGGGGCCTCTGGATGAGTCAGGAAGGCCAATTAAGAGCAGAGCAGGTGAAGACTATAACAAATTCATAGCAGCTATGAAATCTATTGGTTATGAATTTGATAGCCGGGAATTAGTAGCGGCAGATTATGGAGCACCAACGACACGAAAAAGGTGGTATGCAGTGTTCCGTAGGGATGGAAAGCAGATAGTATGGCCAAAACCTACGCATAATCGTTTCGGAGCAGACGGTCTGAAGCCATACGAACAGTGTGGAGACTACATTGATTGGTCAGACTTAGGCAAAAGCATCTTTGACCGTCCAAAGCCACTGGCAGAAGCAACGCAGAAACGCATTGCAAATGGTATCAAGAAATATATCGTTGATAATCCAGATCCATATATTGTGAAGAGTAAAGATGCACTGGCATTTATCATTCAGTACCATGGTGAGACCAGACAGGGCGATTCCAGAGGACAATTGCTGACTGAGCCAATTAAGACCATTGATACATCAAACAGATATGGACTTGTAACAGCTTTTATCACGAAGTATTACAAGACTGGAATCGGTCAGGGATGTGATGAGTCACTGCATACGATAACCACATCACCCGGTCACTTCGGTGTGATATCTGCTTTTCTGGTTAAATATTATGGGACAGGATGCGGGCAAGTACTAAATGAACCGCTCGGGACTATTACCACAAAAGACAGATTCGGACTCGTGAACGTTCTGGTTGATATTCATGGAGAGAAATACATCATATCGGATATTTTTCTCAGAATGTTAAAGCCGGAAGAATTAAAGGTGATGCAGGGATTCCCAAAAGATTACATCATTGATCGGGATTACAAATGGAGAAGTTACCCGATTGCAAAGCAGGTAGCAAGAATTGGAAACAGTGTAGTGCCAGTTATGGCAGAAGCACTTGTGAAAGCGAATTGTCCGTATCTGAAAGTTGGAGAGCGTAAATCTGCACCGGCGATTTATATGCAGAATAACGGACAGGTAGCATTTGGATAGGAGAAAAATGAAAGTTCGATTAATAGATGTAGATGGGCATAATTTCCCCAATTTGCCACTAATGAAGCTATCTGCTTATCACAAGAACCATGGTGATGATGTCGGATGGTACAATCCCTTGGTTGAATGGCAAGCCCCCCCCGACAGGGTATATATGAGCAAAGTATTTACATTTACGCAAGATTATCAGCACCCTGTTTGCGGAAAAGAAATAATAAAAGGTGGAACAGGATACGAATATCCGTCAGGAGGGAAGCACCTTCCAGAAGAGATAGAACATATTTATCCAGATTATAGTTTGTATCCTGAGATGTGTAAAGATACCGCATACGGTTTTCTTACAAGAGGGTGTCCTAGAGGATGTGATTTTTGTATCGTAAAGGACAAAGAGGGAAAGAAAAGCTGCAAAGTGTCAGATTTATCAGAATTTTGGAACGGACAAAAGAATATTGTCTTGCTTGATCCAAACATGTTCGCCTGCGCAGAATGGGAAAATTTATCGGAACAATTGATAGATAGTAGAGCATACATAGATTTTTCCCAAGGTTGCGACATTCGGATTATGACTGAAGAAAAAGCAAATTATATCAAGCAAATGAAGATAAAACAAATTCATTTTGCGTGGGACAGATACGAAGATAAAGACATAATCATTCCAAAGTTCAAAATGTTTAAAGAAATAACTAAATGGGATAGAAGAAAAATGTCCGTATATGTACTGACAAATTTCAATACCACATTTGAGCAGGATTTAGAAAGAGTATATACGCTTCGTGACTTAGGGTATTGGCCTTACATAATGATTTTTGATAAGCAGAATACGAAACCTACGGATCCTGTTAGGAAATTACAACGATGGGTAAATATGAGGGCTACGTTTGAAAGTGTGAAAAGATTTGAAGATTATACAGGGTAAACAATTTATGATTTTAAGAAAGGAATAACACTTATCCTCGTGAAACGAGGTTCCGCCTAATCAGAATAGTTCGGATAAAATTTGATAAATGCTAGACTGGAATGCCTTGGTTCTCCTGCACAGCGCAGAACAGACTGACGGTCAGAGGTAATAACTCCCAAGGCTATAAAGCAGATTGTAAAATTGCCATACGGATATTTGTAGTATGGCGTGTGAAAGAATTAATTGAAAAATCCATAGATAGGTTGAAGCTGGCAAGTGATATTTCATTGAAACATTATAATAAACCACTTGTATGTGAGTATTCTGGTGGAAAGGATTCGGATGTGCTTCTGGAATTGTTCAAAGTATCTGGAATCCCGTTCGAGGTGCATAATTCGCATACTACTGTTGATGCACCGCAGACGGTACGACATATCAAGAATGTGTTTTCTGAATTGACAGATAAAGGCATCAAATGTGAGATCGACTACCATGTACGGGAGAGTGGAAAACGTCTTACAATGTGGAACCTGATTCCCAGAAAACTAATGCCGCCGACCAGAATTGTTCGGTATTGCTGTTCAGAACTGAAAGAGGGCGGTAATCCAGACAGGTTGATCGCAACAGGTGTTAGATGGGCTGAAAGCAGTAAAAGAAGCAACAGAAGCCCATTTGAAGTGATAGGACAGACGGCAAGCAAAAGCATTGGTGTTTCTGATGAGAAAATGCTTATCACCGACAATGACGATACCAGAAGGTTGTTTGAAAATTGTCAGATGAAAGCAAAGACAGTAGTCAATCCGATTATCGACTGGACAGATCAGAATATCTGGCAGTTCATTGGAGAGAAAGACATTCAGGTATGTGAACTGTATCAGTGCGGGTATGACCGGTTAGGCTGTTTGGGCTGCCCACTTGCATCAAAAGCGCAGAGGGAAAAGGAAATGCATGATTTCCCTAAGTACAAGCAAGCCTATATACGTGCTTTTGACAGAATGATTGAGGAACGCAAGCAACGAGGAAAAGATACAAAGTGGATTTGTGGCGAAGAAGTATATCTATGGTGGATGCAAGACAATAACGTAGTTGGTCAGATGGAATTATCTGATTTTATTGAGTATTAAAAATCATGGAAGACTGCACAATAGCGTGTCAGTTGTTTACATGGGGAAAGTGAGGATGGAAATGAAAAATAATAATTATACTTCATTTTTCAAAACGAAACCAAAGAAGGTAGAGAGATACATTCGTTGCAAAGAATGTGGTGGAATCATGGAATGGGTTGAGTACTATCCGCCGGAAATCAAATGTCCGAAGTGCGGATATACCGCATATCCTAAGCCTTATGAACCTAACTGCAATGAGATTGAGAATTACAAGGAGGACGCAAAATGTTAATCAGAAGTCAGAACAAGGAAGTTTTAGTTGCATTTGAATTTTTACCCGATATCGAAGTTTCGGGTGGAGTAATAAGTGTAAGAAGAGATATGGGATGGTGTTGCTTGCTCGGAGAATATTCCACCAAAGCAAAAGCCATGAAAGTATTGGATATGATTCAGGGAGCCTATGCGAATTTTGAAGCATCAAAAATCGTCAGTACAGGATTAGCTGGTGCGACGTACGCAGGAAGTTATGATACTCCCGAGAGCGTAGCTGGTGGAATTAAAGTGTTAAAGGAGTATATAGAAATGATAAGAGAATCAGCAGTCTTTCAGATGCCAGAGGATGGGAGCGTGGAAGCATGAGCGATGTAATGGAACTTGTTCAGAATGAAGACGGCACATTTAGTGCATACGATGATACCTATGATATTACAATACACTGCGAGACAGAAGAGGAACAGAAGAAAGTTATTGAGCGTTTGTCTACTGACTGGATTCCAGTCAGCGAGAGAGTACCAGAAATCAAGAATTATGCAGAATGCTATTTAGTCACAGACGGCAGATTTTGCTGGATGGCATACTGGACGCCCGAAAAAGAGTGGATTCTTGCGGATTGTACAAATTGTAAAAATAAAATTGATTGGACAGACGTCGTGGCTTGGATGCCGATTCCAGAACCATATAAGGAGGACTAAATGGGAAGATGTAAATTAGAGTGCCCGGACGGCGAAACAGAATGCTGTATCTGCTGTACGAAACAGGATTCCTGCCAGTGCAAATGTGACGATATGGACAGTTATGAATATGCGGAGGAGTGTGAAGATTATGTTAAGGAGGACGAGCCATGATTACATTCTTATTAGGACTTACGCTTGGAATCATATTCGGAGCGACTGGTCTTGTATGCGTAGCGATCATGTACGACAAACGCCATCCAGATGAATGAAGCAGTTGAAATTGTGAAAGGTGGTGGAAATTGAATGGGTAGATTAATAGATGCAGACGAATTAATTAAATACATCAAAATTTGGGAAATTGGCACAAGTATTAGTTCTGACCAGAAAGAGTTTATTGATTGTATTAATGAACAATTTACGGTTTTTAATGTAAACAAGGTTGTGGAATCGCTTGAGAACGGATATCGTGATGTTTCCAGCGATGAAGACTTGGGATGGAATAGAGCTATAGATTATGCAATCAAAATCGTAAAGGAGGGTGGAACTGAATGAGAGAAATTCTTTTCAAGGCAAAGCGGGAAGATAACGGCAAATGGGTTGAGGGAAATTATGTGAAAAAATATGACCTTTCAGGTAAAAGACATTTAATCTTGTATGTAGACAATTATGTAAGATGGAAATGTGTGGGAATTGATCCAGAAACCCTCTGCCAGTTCACGGGACTTTGCGATAAGAACGGGAAGAAAATTTGGGAAAATGATATTCTGATGGCACACTTAGACGAATCCTACCCAGAGGATGCGGCATATGAAACTGTTAAATGGAGTGTTGCCGGATGGGCAGCACACGAAACTGGTAGCACGGATAGGGAATATCTTGATAAGTTTGATCTGGAACATTTTGAAGTAGTTGGCAATATCTTCGACAATAAAGAATTATTACAGGAGGAAAACAAATGAGCAGTGCAAATGCAATATTCGGAACAAAAGCATATGTATGCGCAAGATATTTTCTCAGACCAGGAAAGTGCTTCAAATACATCGACCAGCGTGGCGAAGATGCCACAGAACACGTCTACGAGGTTATGACGTTATATCCGTATTGCGTCCTGTTAAGAGATACCAGAAACGGGGTCAGAACTTGTCCGGGATATAACACTTTGAGCTTGATGCTGAGAGGAAGT
>CYGL01000080.1_pt1 | contig 46426 bp, 71 predicted proteins | sample 485531 | NCBI WGS metagenome assembly CYGL01 (sample SAMEA3497897, study PRJEB9818) | human gut metagenome | reverse complement strand
TGCGTTTTTACAATACTTCACTTAAAAATCTGGTAATTCCTGACGGCGTTCAAATTATTGGCGCTCAGGCGTTTCGCGGAACACAACTTACAAACGTGTCTATTCCTGCAAGCGTTACGGTCATTTGGGAAAATGCTTTTAACACGCCTGTTACAACAAATATCACACTGAACAAAAAAACAAATGAAATCTCTGGTTCACCGTGGGGAGCATCTGGCACAATCACATGGTTAATTCGGGCAACCAGACTTGAAGTTACTCATATGCCAACCAAAGCCAGATATTTCGTAGGCGAAACTTTTGACAGCGCAGGACTTGTAATTGCTGCATACTACAACGATAATACGTCAGAACAAGTAACAGGATATACCTTATCAAGCCCGGATATGTCAGTATACGGAAATAAAACTGTAACGGTTACATTCGATGAAAAGACCGTGGATTTCAGTATTCTTGTGGTAGACATTTCTGGAATCGAAGTAAAAACTATGCCTGTAAAAACCGAATATCCGAAAGGAGATGTATTCGACGCAACTGGATTGTCAATCCTTGTTAAATATACTGATGGCACATCAGAAACAAAGACAAGCGGATTTGAAATATCTGGATTTGATAGTTCTTCTGTTGGCGAAAAAACAATCACAGTAACCTACAAAACACATACCGATACTTTTAAAGTAACCGTATACGATCTTTCCGGAATAAGAATCACAAGTTTTCCATCCAAGGTTTATTACAAAATCGGAGAAGCATTCGACCCATCGGGTCTTACCGTTGCAGAAGTAAGACAGGATGGAACCGAGAAAGAAATTACAGATTATGATATTTCTGGCTTCGATAGTTCTACCGCAGGTTCTAAGACCATCACAGTTTCTTATAATGCCACAGTCAACGGAACTTCCAAATTTGTTGGTTCCGACAGTTTTCAAATTAAAGTCACGAACGACGGAAAAAACCCATTTGATGATAGCTCAAGTGGTGGTTCTGGCGAAGTTGAAGAAGAAAAAACTGAACCAATCAATGTTACAGTACACTGGATTAACGGCGAATTTGCTGACCTTACAAATGAAAATATCGACCAGAATACGCTTACTTTGCAGGAGTCTATTTGTTCTGAAAGCTATTTCATTTTTGGCGGCTGTGTCTGTAATCAGATAACGTTTCAGGCTCACCACGACCAGTTTAACGGTACCTCGGAAGAGTTTTATCCGCATGGAAAAATTGAAGTTTACGTCGAGAAAAAAGGAACAAAAATCAAAATTTTCACAGGTGAAATCGACAGCGCAGAGCGAAAAGCAAACTCCTTGACACGTAATTTTATCGCATACGATTATCTGTATAAATTACGAAATACTGACATTGCACGTTGGTACAAAAACCAGACGACTGATAAAAAGAAAAAGCTGACTCAAAAGCAATTCAGAGATAAATTATTTGAGTTTTTGGGACTTGAGCAAGTTAGTACAAAACTGCATTGGGACGATGCCTATGTGCCTGATACGAATAATTCAAATGAAATGAACGTAGTAAATATTCTGAAAGATTTATGCTTGCAGAATGACCGTTTTGGTTGGATGAACAGGGACGGCAAGTTTGAGTATCTGAAACTTCGCCAGAACAGTTACAGATACGGGCAGACCACCGGTAATCAGAACATTTATAAATACTACAATAACGAAGAAGTACATCTTGATACATTCAAGAGTTTTACCGCAAAAGAGGGCAGAATCTGGTTCCCGAATATTATATTTTGTGACCCCGACCCGAATAGAGCCTTTGGCTTTACGCAAGGCGACTATACAGCGCAAGAAGCGTATGATAACAACGTTTATTACAACAGAAATAGCTTCTTTGTAGGAAATGAAGACTGGCTGAATTATGTTTGGGATGCTGATGAATACGGCGGTATTTCAAGGGCTGAGCCGATTATGAAAATTTGCTATGGCGTGTTCGTAAATCAAGATTTGCGGAAATATTACCGTGCACAGGGATATACTGCCGAGGTTCAGGGAAATCCACTGAATATGGTCGGACAGGCAGTCGAACTCTACTATAAGAAGCAGATTCAGCACGACGATCAGGAGCCTACAGAACTGCAATGGTACGTTCATTCATACATCATGAGCAGGACACTCAAAATCGGCGCTACAGACATGATTGACACCTATTCTGCCAATAATGCACCGTTCAATAGCAACAGTCAGCAGTTGGGAAAATATACTCCTGAAATATCTGGAACAGTCAACCTTACACGTTCTGAAATGCCGACAATCAGCTATGCGGAGTTTACAGATGGTTCGGATTCTGAATTTTCTCCGGCATTAATTGATGATTTCACGGACGGCTCTGGTGGTACTTCTGAGCAATTAAAAAAAGCGCAATTAAGGTGTGTGAAACGAATAAAGAAAGCCGATTATGATGCTCTGGTAGCCGCAGGAACCGACCGGGCAGATACATTGTATTTCACATTCGAGGAGGGCTGATTAGATGATATATAAGGCGTTTTTGAATAGACAGGAAATCACAGGGTTTCCCGTCAAAGGGAAAGACACAAAAGAAATATGGGGTGGAAATACATTATTGTGGAGAAAAGAAAAACGAGAAGTTCTTACAGTTTCTGGGATTCATGCTTATTCATTGTTTTTTACCAACGGGAGTCAAACATTTGCAAAAATAATGTTTTCTGACACAAACGGAAATACAAAAGATGCAATTGCATCTTTTAGTTCTAAGAAACCATGTTTCACACCTTTATATATTCTTGATAAACCATCGTACGGAGAAAGATATTTACACACCGAACGCTTTTCAGCGGAAGAAAATGGTTATATGTGTGTCACTGAAACTACAGCATACACAAATGAAGATAGAAGTCATGAACTTTCATTGCATATTACTATAAGAGGATTTAAGAGCGGATCAAATTTTGTAAGTCCTACATGTGTAATCAACGCAGGGGAAAACGAATACTATAGCCACACTAAAATAGTGTGGCAAAATCATGGACATATTTACTATTATACATCGCGTTATACAGGAGAAACAAGGCAATGGCATCAAGTTATATTTAAGATTGATTTTAATGGTACAATTGTAGAAAAATACGAAACAAGTAGTAGTAATCTCAGTAAAATTCTTAATATATACGCTTCATACTCAACAATATATAGCGGCTCAAGAACATTTTTGATACCTATGTCTCAAATTTACAATATATGCGAATTAAAAAGCAATATATTTGCTCCCGAAAAAGTTTCTGCTTCCGGTGAATATGTCGGAAGAACTAATCAAAAGCATATATTTATAGATTTCTGGAGTACTGGCAAAAAAACTTGCAATATATATAAATTCGTAAATGGGGAATTTGTGAAAATAAGAGAAACAGAGACAAATTTAAGACGCCTGTTCACAACTGTGTATAATAACCATTTGATTTATTATACATTACGTGAAAACGGGATTCAGGTGTTAGACCTCGGAGACCTTGAAACAGGTACCGATAGCGACGTAAAAGAGATAAGCGATATCTTACCCGCATCATCATCAATGGGAGCAGAACTTACATTTGCACAGAATGGATATTTATATATATTGTATCGTAATGGAGCTGAAACCGCTAATAACATTTATCTAAAAACTCACCGTATGTTTGTGATTCCGTTATGATTTCGATTTTGATGCATAAAGTAATCTTATTAAATAAGAACCCCAAAACCGCAAATAAGAGCGCATTTTTCTTTAAAATCAAAATAAGCCCTTATTCACCCAAATAGCCTCAAAATCCAAGCCCTGACCGTACTATTAGTTGATTGGTATAGAGCTATAAATCGTCTACGTGATATAATTAAAATAGACAGTCTCAAAATGTAAAGTTCATTCAGGAAGGAGTAATTATGGTAGATAATCCGATAACGAGAAAAGAGAAATATCTTGCTAAATTAACTGGGAGCTATACCGGAAATGTCCCGGATCCAATTACACGGGTAGAGAAATATTTATACGATTTATGTCAGAAAGGTATTAGCGGACTGACTCCAGAAGAGATAGAAAATGCAGTAAATAAATATCTCAAAGAGAACCCCGTGCAACCTGGAGCCACAGAAGAGCAGGCGCAGCAGATTAAGAAAAACACAGATGATGTTGCTTCGCTAAAGGAAGATTTAGCTGATGTAAGAATAAAATATACAAATTTGTTCAATATCAATCCGAATATGCAAGATGTAACTATTAGTGATGGTTATGGTACTGTGTATGTAAATGAAAATTATATTGATGTCGAAGAAGGAAAACCATATTTCATCTATGTGAAATTTAAAATCACAAATTTAATAAACTGGATTCAAGGTTATGTATATGCAAGAATGCTATATGCTGTGGATGCAGGCGGTTGGACGAATGTTTTTTTAAGAGCTATAAAAAATAATAGTGAATACTCAATATGTTATAATTTTATAGCTGAAAAAAGCGGAAAAGTTGGTATGCAATTATATTTCAATAATCAAATACCCGAAACAAATACATTTAATTGCCAGTGCATAAAATTATTTGTTGCTCAGACCAGTGACGATATAAAAGTATTAGTTGAATCAGAAGAACAAACAAACTTTATATCAAAAATCGAACTAAAACCCGAAGCAATAACATGGGGTAATTTGTCAAACGATGTGAAAGAAAAAATTGAACGAGTATCAACGAATTATACAATTATAGATTGTTGGGGGGATTCATTAACGCAAGGTGCAGGCGCAACAAATTATCCGTACCCAAAAAAACTCCAGGAGTTAATTGGAGAACAATTTGTTGTTAATAACTACGGGCAAGGTTCTGAAATCGCAGAAGTAGTAGCTTTCCGGCAAGGTGGCATGGGGGCTATTGTGCTTCCGTTTACAGCGAGTGCAAATGCTAGTGACTATAATAAAGTAACAATAAATAGCGTTAATGGTGCTTCATTAGAAACAATGTCATATTCGGGCAAATATTATGGAAATGGTATTGTTTACCTAAACGGAGTAGATAAGTGGATGTTTAGAAGAGATGATGGGACTTTAAATTTAGTTTGTGCAGACGGTTCACTTTTAGGTAAAGAATATAGTAGACCAACTATTGTTTTCGCAGAGGGAGAAGGAGTAGGTCATGTTATTATTATTTGTATAGGGCAAAACGGTTGGGCGGCACAAACGAGCAGACCGGAAGCGTTAGCCGATATCATTCAAAAAATGGTTGAGCATAATGGTTCTGAAAGATATATTGTTGTCGGAAGACCAACAGGTAATAAAAATGAGAGAAATGTTGAAGAAATTATATTAGCATCAAGGTTTTCCAACCATTTTGTAAATGCAAGAGAGTATATATCAGCATATGGGTTATCAGATAACGGATTATCACCGACGCAAGAAGATATCGAATCTATGTCAAGTGGTGCTATTCCACCGCAACTAAGAATAGATGATGTACACATGAATGACTATGGATACACCGCAATGGCAAATTGTATTTTTAATAGAGGCGTTTCTTTAGGCTATTGGCAATGAATAACTAAAGAGGGCTTTAGTTGATCTTTGTCAAACGAAAAATGTCTAAAATAGAATAAAAAAATACCCTTTTACGGGGCACCATTTAACCTTATCCGGCAGGCAATCACCTGTCGGATTTTTAAATTGGTACAGAGATACCTTAACGCTAAATGCTATAATCAGTATTAGGTAAGAATCTTTGCGAAAGGAGCGGGCAATATGACAACTGAACAAAAGAATGTCCTGAGAAAGATTATTTATGCGGTCGAGACCGGCGGACAGGTTTACGGACAGCAGGATTATTCGGACTTCACAGAAGCTTATGAGGACAATTCGGATGAACACGCAATCACGATTGGAGCAGGAGCATGGTACGCAACCGAAGCGCAAACACTTTTGAAACGGATTCATGATGCTGACCCGGAAGCATGGGACCGGTTAGACAATATCGGATTATGGGAGCAGGTGCAGGAGGCAGACTGGTCTTGTTTTAACATTTCCAGAAACAGCCAGTTTGCAAATTTAATCGTACGGCTCATATCGTCCAAAACCGGCGTTAAATGCCAAGATAGCCTTATGGATGAACAATTAGCCACTTATGCAGACGAAGCCCTTAAAATGGGCGTTGCGGACGCTAGAGGGCAAGCTATGTGCGTGAATTTTAGACACCAAGGTGGACAGAGAGCAGTAACGAGGATTCTGGCAAAGACTAAGAAACCATATACGCTCGATAATCTCTATACAGCTTGTCAGACCGATACAGGGAACCAAGTCGGGGCATATAAGAGCCGGCAGAGATTTGTTTATAACGCATTAAAGACATATTTTCCAGAAAGTGAGGATAAGAGCATGAACGCAATTGACAAATTAATCCAGATCGCAAAGAACGAAATCGGATATCTCGAAAAGGCAAGCAATAGTCAGCTTGATAGTAAGACGGCAAATGCCGGAGAAAATAATTATACAAAATACTGGCGAGATATTAAGCCGGATTATCAGGGACAGCCGTGGTGCGCAGTCTTTGTTTCATGGTGTATGATGAAAGCATTTGGCTTAGACACAGCGAAGAAACTTTTGAATCACTGGCCATACGTTTACTGTCCGACAATGGCGGATTTGTTCACTTTGAACAGCAATCCAAAAGTTGGGGATATTGTTATTTTCTATAAAAATGGAGTGTTCGCGCACACTGGAATCGTAATAAAAGTGTCAGGAGATCGGTTCTGGACAGTCGAAGGAAATACTTCTGGTGGCTCTACAATTATCGCAAATGGTGGTGGAGTGTGCCAGAAAAGTTACTACAACAGCAACCTTCCCGGAACAAAATTCTGCACTCCAAATTACAGTTTAGTTAAAAATACAACGTCAGATTCAGACTCGGATGTAGTCAAAAAGCAGAACACCAGAGCCTACATTGCGCAGATTAAAAAAGACACAAAATGCTATACAAAATCAAGCAAAAATAGCCCATCTAAACTGTTTCCAAAGCTGAAAAAAGGTGCAGTTGTAGAGGTAATGAAGTACACAGAAACCGACAGTTCGGGACTTAAATGGTACTTCATCCGCATCCCGCATCCGACAGAAGGATTTGTTTTTGAATTTATTCCAAAAGGTACATTCACCAGAATTACAGAAATTCATAAATAAAAACTCCCGGGGATAGTACCCCGGGAATAATGCTTCTTATAACATATTGTATCATTTCATTTTGTAAATCCTATTAGTTCGTTGGACACACGTTAGTCACAAACAAAAAAATCATTTCCTAATTAAATATCCTCTAAAGTACTGTATTTAAAGGACTTTTTGACATTTGCATAGTTCTAATTTAATGCCCTAATTAAATACAATTAGAATAATGAAAATGAAATGAGTGAATTCCTTGTAAAATCGCTGAGAATGTTGATTTTACAAGGGTTTCACGCGTTTTTATGTTCTGAATTGTGATGAATAAAATTGATAAAATAAGATTCCGTTAGTCACAGTTAGTCACAAATGGGACTTTTATTTTCTCAATCTCTGTTCGGAGTTCTTCCAATGTCCGGTGACCGTAAACGGCATTTGTAACATCGCCGCCGAATGAATGACCGAGCATTCTCTTACGATCATTCTCCCTGACTCCATATTTTTCACACAAAGCAGAAAAAGTATGTCGGCAGTCGTGCGGCGTGTGTTTCGGATTGCCGACGATTCCTAAACGTTCCAGTGTAGGATAGAACAACGCTTTTCTGTGATGCTGCTGAGTATACACGCATAATTTTCCATCTTGTGTCAGCACTTTCTGTTCGACAAAACGGTATATAGCGGGATGTATCGGAACAATTCTGTTTTTACCGGCTTTTGTTTTGATTCCGCCTTGGAAGTATTTCTCTTCCAGGTTGGTTGTAAGTTTTAGCACTTCCCCGATCCGCCAACCAGAGTAACACATAATAAGAATGAGCTGCACTTCTGGATCGTTGGCATTATTCCACAGCACTTGCATTTCCTGATCAGAAAAGGGCGTTCCATGTTCGGTGTCATTATCAGCATTGACATGGATATATACTGCCTTATTCTCTGTTACGATTTCTGAGTAAACAGCATATTTATACATCTGCTTGAACAGCGTAAGAATCGCCATAAGACTCTGACGCTTTAACGGGCAGTCATCAATTACCTTTTGCAGATCAGGTGCCTTTAAATCCTCAAATATACGGTTATACAAAGCTGTGCAATTTGAGTAAGCGGTCTGGTAAGCTATCTTTGAACTATAAGAAAGTTTTGAACCCTCCGGAAACTTCCATGCGTAAAACTTCTCATATACCTCTGAGAACGTCAATTTCTTGATTTCCGGGTGTTTATCCTCTACGCCCTTGATTGTATTGTAGTCGGCAATTAAGCGGCTTATAAGAGCATCTATGTCGGTCGTAGGGGATACTTCAAGAGTCCGCTCCATGCCGGGTTGATACGTGCCGGCTTTGTAAGCTGTCAGAATAGAGAATCCTTTCAGCCAGTCATCAACGTAGCAGATCGCCGGTGGACGGACCACCTTTCCGGTTACATCCAGTGTAGCCGGTGGGTGCACTGCATAGCAGTTTCTTCGATTCTTGCCAAGATACCGAATAGAGCCGAAGTTATTCGGCAATTTTGGATATTTCTTTCTTTTCTTCGCCATTTTTATTCCCTCTTTCTGTAGCTGTATTTAGGTATAAAAATAACAGCCGAACAAACTTTCTGACTTGCCCGACTGCTCCGAAGATGATACAATATGTTTTGCCAGAATATTACATTTCTTCGGAGATGTATAAATGCCACCTCGGTACGCCAATGCCGGGGTGGTTTTTATTATTCTATTTCTTCGATATCGACTGAATATCCGAGAACTTCTCCGACAGTTGTGCATTTTCCCTTTAGTGTGACTGTATCACCTTTTGCCATTGATGCGACTTTCGAACGCTGCTCATCATTTTTAATCTGGCACTGAACGCCGATTATCGCATATTCATCGTCAGGATAGAGGGAGATATATTTTCCAGATGAATCAATGTTCCCGAGTCTACCAGTGATTTCTAAGTATTGCCCTTTGTATTTATCAGATGCTCCAAGTGCGTTATCATCAAGCTGAGACATCATATCATTGACTGATACGGCTGTGTATTCAATTGGTGTAGGTGCATCAGTTTCTTTTGCAGATTCTGTCTTTGCAGATGTGTTGGAAGAAGACGTGGTGTTTGAATCCGAATTTCCACCAACGGCACCGATAACGCCAATGGCAACAACTGCTAAAACTACCCATTTGAGTTTTCCACCTTTTTTCTTACTCATAGAATTGCTCCTCCTAATAGCTTTATTCACCACGTTTCGCACTTTCCGTGCGGATTATGTATTTTGTACCGCTGATTTTGCAATATTATGTAAAGTACGGTTATTCGTGGTATTTTTATTCTATCATTTTAAGAGCATATTGTAAAGATTTAGAACGAAATAGAGTGATTTAGATGAAAAAGAAATGTTTTAAGTGCTTTGTACTTCTCTTGCTGATCTATAAGGTATTTAGTCTTGTACATATCCCACAAAAGATAATTTCTAACAATAATCAGAAAGATATGCAGATAGTTCATTCGTATATGGTATACCAGGACCATTCTATTCAGAAGTATCCACATACAGACGGTGGCGGTGGAAAAGTCTGTAATCTCGCATTTTTCTTCCGTGAAAGCATAATTTTCTTTGAGATTGCAAAGTTCGTGTATGAAATAACGAAAGTTCGCATATATCATTGGCAGTTGCCAAGAGTCGGAATAGGTGATATAATATCAAAAACGAACTAATGTTCGGTTCTATTTCCCACAGCCGAACATATACTGTAATGTAGGCGGTAGTTGCGACAGGGAGGGCTATTATGGATTATAAAGAAAAGATATTGTCACTTTTAGAAAAGGTCAAATCAGAAAGTACATTGAAGCGTGTATATAAATTATTAGAATATCTCTATTTGAAAGAAAAGTAAAAAGAAGTGAGCCGAGGATTGATTCCCCGGCTCTTTTTCTTAGTTGTTTTCCAGTTCTTCAAGAATCTCCTGAAGCTGTTTCCATCTTTCCTCACTTAGTTTTGAGAACTTCACGAGGATTTTCTTTGCAAAGTCGTTATCTCCTGTCATAACCGAATCTACGATAGCCTGCGCATCGCTATCGTCATCCTGGAACATCTCCCCGGTTCCGTTTACGAGCCAGTCGTAGTTGACTTTGAAAGTGTTACATATAAGTTTTAAAAATGTTTCATCTGGAGTTGTTCTTCCAAGTTCCAAATTCTCAATTTTACCACGGCTTTTCAGTCCTAGTCTTTCAGCGAATCCTTCTCTTGAAAGTCCCAGATATTTTCGCAGTTCTTTTAACCGCTCAGTCATCTGCTTCACCTCCTTTCTGATAATAATTATATCAATATTAAATTACGTTGTCAACGTAAAAATTTTCAAAAATACGTTGACAATGCATTAAGAACGTGATATTATACGTTCATAAAGCAAAACAACACAAAGAAAGAGAGGAAAAAGGATATGTGGATTTTTGAAGCTCATTACATGAATATGGAAACAGAAGAAGAATCAGCAATCAAAATTGAATTTGATGGACAATTTTTGGGAAGTGAAAAAGAAGCTTACTTATACGCAATGGAGAAAGCCTACGACAGAAAAAGCAAAGAGGAATGTCTTGAATCTGTTGAATTTATTGCATGTTAGCCGAAACGGTCAGGAATGACCGTCCACCGGGAATGACCGCCCGGTGCTGATGATGGTAGGTCAAGGGAAATAAAGCAAGCAGGAAGATCGGGTGAAGCGATAGGGCTACACACAAGTGACATGGTGGTCAGGCTACGGAAAGGGTAGATGGAGTGTGTGAAGAATAAGCAAGACCCGGCAAAGCAGTTGAAGAAAGCAGGAACAGTAGGACAAGAAAGCACAGTGTTCGGAACTATTTGAAGAAAACTGAACAGTCTGAACCAATCAGAACTTTACTCCTCAACCAAGAAACCGTTAAGCGGAAGAATCAACCGCGCGAGATGACTCAGCACTTTATTTCCCATCAAATTAGTGTCCAAGCGAAGCAAGACTATAAACTGAAAGGAGAATATATATGTCAGAAGAAAAGAAAAATCTTATTAGAGATGTGACAACCCGTCTCGATAAGCTACCGGATGATAAAAAGAATTATCTTCTCGGGTACATGAACGGAGTTATGGATAATGAGAAAATTCATAGTTCCAAGAAAGAAGTAGTTAATTCAAATTAGAAAGGAGAAACATGAACGAATTACAGATTTTTAATTCAGAAGAGTTCGGGGACATCCGAACAGCAGAAATTGACGGGAAACCGTATTTTGTTGGAGCTGACGTTGCGAAAGCTCTTGGCTACAAGGACACGGTTAATGCACTTAAACAGCATTGCCGTGGGGTGGTAAAACACCACCTCACAGATTCTCTCGGCAGGAATCAGGAAGCGAGTTTCATAACAGAGGGAGATTTGTACCGCTTGATTATGAAATCGAAACTTCCATCGGCAGAGAAATTTGAATCATGGGTTATGGATGAAGTTCTTCCAACAATCAGAAAGACAGGATCATACCAGAAGCCACTGACGACAGTTGAACAGATACAGGTTATTGCGACAGGATTCTTAGATCACGAAGAGCGGCTTAACAGACTTGAAAATACCATGACTATTGACTACGCACAGCCGGAATCTATTAGAGACTTAGTGTCAAGTGTCGTAATTGCTCACCTTGGCGGGAAAGAGTCAAATGCTTACAAAGAAATTGGCAAGAAAGTATTTGCTGAATGCAACAGGGATATAAAGACTTACTTCGCAGTAAATGCCCGTAATAACATCCCTAAGCTGAGATTTGAAGAATCTATGGAATATGTCAGAAATTGGCATCCATGCACTAATACAGTAATGATGATACGTGACTGTAACGCTCAAATGAGTATCAGTTAGAAAAGAGGTTTATATGAGTGCAGTTGATAATTACGTAGAGCAGAATGCACAGGTTCATCAGTTTGCTGCAGAAGTGGCAAGAATCATATCAGGCATTCCACAGATGCCAGAGTTCTCAAATGAACGACTGACAGTATCAGACGTGAGCAAAATGACAGGCATTCCTATGTCATCTGTCAGAGCAGGAATCATCTATGGATGGCTGCCTATCGGTACGGCGTATCGTGGGAATAAAGTGATTCACGACAGAAAAGGTTCTGGCAGAATAGAATTTGTTATCTCTCCAAGAAAGCTCTGGGAAGAAACAGGATATGTCTGGAGAGGGAAAGAAGCATTAAAGTGATAGTGCCCCGGAGGGAGTCGACATCTCCGCCCCGGAGCTTTGCACCCACTAAAGCACCTTAGTGGATAGATACATTATAGTTCTCTATCTGCTAATTGTAAAGACAAATAATTACGAATAAGGAGAAATTAGTTAGATATGAGCGAGATTAGAAACGAAAATCAGCCAACATGGGCTGATATCGAAGTGGCGCTTGCGTCAGAAATTGTCGAAGAAAGTAGAAAAAAAGCAAGAAAATGGTTCACTGCATGGATTGTGACCGCAGCCGCACTGGTAGCAAGCAATCTGGCGTGGATTATGGGAGAAATGAAATGAAAGAGTATGCGCTGATTGCTGTTTGTATGCTTGCCGGGAAATATGTGGACATACCTATTTGGCTGAACATCTTTTTTGGCATCTCGGCAGCATGGGCGGTTCGCCAGATGAAAGCAGACTGGCAGTAGGAAATAAGGAGGATAGAAAATGTTCGAGAAAGAGATTGATGAAATTTATGAACTCTGTAAAAGAGTTGCGAATGAAGTTCCGACAGCAAATGTGGACTTTGATTTTTCGAGCTATGGCTTGGAAGTAAGAGGGCTTAAAAGAAAAGAGGATGCTCTCCTTCCTGAAGACATTTTTAAATGGGATTTGTACCAAAACATATCTTTTGACCCATTTTATGAGAACGCAAGTCGCGAAAGCATTAGAATAATCAAAGATTTCTTGCTGGAACTTCTGATAGATAGGAAGTGTCCAAATGAGTAAACAGATAGCAATTATGAAACTTCTTCCCAGTCTGGAGATAGCAGGATGTATTAACGAATTGCTCAGAGAGCTTCAGTCCAGAGGGGATCACATATTGGATTATGAAAACTGTGATATGTCTCTAGATCATATCGAATGTCATGAGACAGATACATTGTATTGTTTCTTTAAAAGAGAGGAGAAAAGATAATGAAATTGTACGAAATTGATAACGCAATTATGGATTGTGTAGACATGGAAACAGGAGAAATCATTGATGTTGAGAGGCTTTCTGCTCTTCAGATGGAAAGAGATCAGAAGATTGAGGGTATCGGTTGTTGGATTAAAAATCTTCTGTCAGATGCAAAAGCCTTAAAAGAAGAAAAAGATAACCTTGCAGCACGTCAAAAAGTTGCTGAGAACAAAGCAGCTTCATTAAAAGAATTTCTTTCAAAATATCTGGACGGTGAGAAATTTAAGACTGCAAAGGTATCAATTTCTTACAGAAAAAGTGATTCTGTAGATATTTCAGCGAATGCAACTGTTCCTGAGGAGTTCCTTAAATATGCAGAGCCTACACCTGACAAAATCGGATTGAAAGCTGCATTGAAAGCCGGAAAAGAATTTCCGGGAATTTCACTAAAAACTTCTCAGAATATTCAGATTAAGTAGGAGAACGCTATGAGTAATTTTGAAATCCGTATTCCGGCAAGAAAGAAACAGCCTGTAACCGATAAGGATAACCCGGTTGTGAAAGTATCAGCAGGTGCATACAACGCACTGGTTGAAATCTATAACGAATCAACCTTATCAATGAAAGATATTGCAAGCTTGCTGATTATCGAAGGCAGCAAACATGTGGTTTATGACAAGGAGGAATGACCTATCGCAACACCAGTATTAATTATCGGAAAATCTGGTTCTGGCAAGAGCACCAGTCTTAGAAACTGCCAGAATGAACACTGGAATCTTATTAGAGTATTAAATAAACCGCTTCCGTTTAAAGGAAAAATTGACGGATGGTTTACAGACGATTACCAGCAGGTAATGAAGTGCCTGATTGCATCAAAAGCAGAGTCTATCGTAATTGATGATGCAGGATATCTTATCACAAATCATTTCATGAAGGGACACGCTTCTGCTGGAAAAGGCAATGCAGTGTTCGCTCTGTACAATGATATTGGAGACTATTTCTGGAATCTTATCCAGTTCATTGTAACAAAAGTACCGCAGAATAAAATTGTTTACCTTATGATGCATGAAGAAAAGGATGATTCCGGTGAAGTAAAACCTAAGACAATTGGTAAGCTTCTGGACGAAAAAGTTTGCATCGAGGGCATGTTTACCATCGTTCTTCGCTGCATCGAAGAGAGCGGAAAGCACTTATTTGTCACCCAGTCCAGCCAGGGAGCAGTAAGTAAGTCCCCGATCGGTATGTTTGACAGTTTGACTATTGATAACGACCTTGCAGAAGTAGACAAGGTTATCAGAGATTATTATGAATTAGGAGGAACAGACAATGCAGAAACCAAATAATTACGATACTACACAGGCAGCAGGAGAATTTGAACCAATTAAGCTTGGCGGTCACAAAATGGTGATTAAACAGGTGTCTGAACGTCAGTCTCAGGGTGGACTGAATATGATTGTTATCCTGTTTGATTTTGCAGATGGAGACGAGCAGGCAGGTTACTTTATGAAGCAGTTTGAGAACGATATTCGTCCAGACAAGAAATACCCGAATTCCGGTACAAACTACATGGTTATTGACGAGAGTGTAGATTATGGTGTTCGTAATCTCAAAACATTCATTACATGTGTAGAAAAGTCAAATCCGGGATTTGCTGTTAAGTGGGGCGATAACTTCGGACAGCAGTTTAAAGGCAAGCTGATCGGTAGCATCTTCCGTCTGGAGAAAGACTGGTACGACAATAAAGAAGTGAAACGCCACAAGCTTGCATGGTTCTGCAGTATTGAAGGAATCAAAGATGCAGATATCCCAGAAGAGCGTACCACAAAAGCCTATGACGATCATCTGAAAGAAGAAGCTATCATGGGAGCGAACCCGTCAGGTACAGACTTTATGAGTATTCCAGATGGAATTGACGAAGAACTTCCATTTAATTAAAAGGATGTGTTTTTAATGGTTATACAAGTGGACACAAGGGAACATAAATCAGAATGGGAACGGATTCAGAGTCAGTTTGATAGCCTTGGAGTGCAGTATTTTCGCTCGAAACTGTATTGCGGTGATTATCAATCGCTTGACAATGCAAAACTCTGTATTGACCGTAAAAAGGATTTGCAAGAGCTTTGTGGAAATGTCTGCCAGCAGCATGAAAGATTCAAAGCAGAGCTTATCAGAGCGCGTGAAGCAGGTATTCAGTTGATTATTCTGTGTGAACATGGACCAGATATTAAATCAGTTGGTGATGTATATTTCTGGGAGAATCCCCGAAAACATAAAGTTATCTGGAAAACGGTAAACGGTAAGAGAGTAAAGACTGTAATTTCTGAAAAGGCTGTTGATGGCTGTCAGTTATATAAATCTCTCTGCACAATCAGAGATAGATATGGAGTTCGATTTGAATTCTGTACAAAAGAAGAAACCGGGCGGCAGATTGTGGAGCTACTATCGTATGGACAAAGAAACAATTAAACAGCAGAACAGCATGAGAGATGTTCTGAGCAGATACGGAATGGTTCCGAACAGAGCCGGATTTATAAATTGTCCTTTTCACCCGAAAGACCGCACTGCATCCATGAAAATCTATAAAGACAGCTATTATTGTTTCGGTTGTTGTGCAACAGGTGACATATTTACATTCGTTCAGAACATGGATAATTGCGATTTTAAGACAGCTTTTACCATACTTGGAGGAACTTACCAGAAACCAGATTTCTCTTCCAGAATGGCAATATACCACCACCAGAAACAGATGGAAATGAAGCGTAAAGAGGAGCAGAAAAAAAAAGCTGAATTGGATGAATGCTTGTCTGATATTGACTTTTATCGGGCGGAAATTGAGCGATGGAATCCTCTTTCTGACAGATGGTGTGAAGCATGGAATAAGCTGCAACTTGCTTTGTATCACCATGGATTCGTAACAGGACTGGAAGAAGGTGATTAAAAGTGGAAATGATAAGCAAGCTCACGAAGGACTCTATTCTGGATGAAGAAGTGTTTGACGAGATATTCAGTCAGGAAGACGAGATATACAAGGCACGTCTTACACTGACTCTTCTGGACAGAGCCAAAGAGCTTGGCGTAAAGAAAAATTCGAAGATTTGCTAAAAGCTTACACGAAAGTACAGAAGCAGATGATCGAGAAAGAAAAAACAATAGAGCAGTGTCTATGCTAGACCAGTGGACTAATTTCTCTGATTGCGAATATGACAGAATGAAATGTCTCAACTGGGTGGCGGACGATGATGGAATTAGAATATCAAACACAAATCCAGGATCGCCGGACATTATAGCCTGTTATCATCCTATACTTCCGATTGAACGAATGAAGAATCTGGAGACTGGGGAAGAACAGATAAAGTTAATCTATAAGAGGAATAATAAGTGGTCAGATGTTATTGTTCCAAAAACCATGGTTGCATCAGCCAGTAAAATTGTTGGTTTGTCCGCGCTTGGTATTTCAGTGACTTCTGAGAATGCGAAGTTCCTCGTACGGTATCTGTCAGACGTTGAGAATGCAAATGATGATTATATCAACATCCAATATTCCTCTGGTAAAATCGGGTGGATTCGAGATTATTTCCTACCTTACGACAAGGATATCGTATTTGATGGTGATATGAGATTTCGGCAGTTATACGAAAGTATCAGTGTAGGTGGCAGCAGAGTAGAGTGGTATGAACATGTAAAAAAGGTTCGTGCTACTGGAAGAATCGAACCAAAAATCATGTTGGCTGCAAGTTTTGCAAGCATTCTAATTAAACTGGTCGGTGCTCTTCCGTTCTTTGTGGACTTATGGGGCGAAACCGAGGGTGGTAAGACTGTAACACTTATGCTAGGAGCTTCCGTCTGGGCGAATCCGGGTGAATCAAGGTATATAGGAGACTTCAAGACAACGGATGTGGCGCTGGAAGCAAAGTCCGATATGCTTAACAATCTTCCGCTAATTCTGGATGATACTTCCAAGGTATCTGCCAAGATCAGGGATAACTTTGAAGGGATTGTATACGATTTGTGCTCAGGAAAAGGAAAGAGCCGTTCTAATAAGGAATTGGGAGTGAACCGGGAGAATCGCTGGCAGAACTGCATTCTGACTAACGGTGAACGTCCACTGGCCGGGTATGTCAACCAGGGCGGAGCGATTAACCGAATTATTGAAGTTGAGTGCTCTGAAAAGATATTTGATGATCCGCAGCTTACCGCAGATACCCTTAAAAAGAATTACGGGTACGCAGGAATTGATTTTGTGAATGCAGTTAAGGAAATGTCCGTTGATGATATAAAAGCCATGCAGAAGCATTTTCAGAGCCTTATACAGGACGATGATAAAATGCAGAAGCAGAGTATATCAATGAGCATCATCTTGACAGCAGATAAAATCGCAACAGATCAGCTATTCCATGATGGCCAGTACATTGACATTGAGACGGCTAAGAATCTTCTGACAGAGAAAGAGATGGTATCTGAAAACGAGCGCGCTTACTGGTTCGTGCTTGATAAGATTGCCATGAACGGAATTAAATTCGATGATAACCCAGATATAAAAACAGAAAGATGGGGAATTATCGACAATGATCCGGTAGAAAAAACGTCAACTGCAATAATCTATAGCGCAGCGTTTGATGATTTATGTAAAATCGGAAGATTCTCCAGAAAAGCATTTTTGTCATGGGCTGTTAAGAAGGGACTTGTGGAAACCGACAGCAGGGGTTATCCGACCAAAGCGAAGAAACTGGACGGAATTGTCACCAAATGTGTGTTTTTGAAAATTGTAGATGAAATTCCGAAAGGATTCATGAATTGTAATGATGATTTTGAAATTACGGACGATATTGTGTTTGATTAATAAACAATTCGTCCAAAAGGTAACCGGGTAACCTAGGTAACCTTTGATTCTGTATATATATATATGAATATTTATATGCACATATTGAGTATAAAAGTTTCCCTATACAAGAAAGTCAGGGTTACTCGGTTACTCGGTTACCTACCTGTAAAATCAATGGTTTACACGAATTAGGACGGTTACTTTACGGTTAACAAAGGTTACTTATATTAAAATAATATAAATATATTATATTTATAAAATAAAATTAAATAGAGCGTATACAGTATATTGTATACAATACTCAAAGGAGATGATAAAAATAAAAGTAGAAGCAAAGGATATTCCGTATATTCAAAAATTTATGACCGAATTTTGGAAAGCTATAAAAGATTTCTATTCAGCCGAACTTACAGATGAATATTCCAAGCAGGCTACTGATCGTCTGATAGAACTTGGAGAGTATGCGGAAATGTGCCCTGATAATAATGATAAACAGTTTATTAAGAATTGTCTAGTTGCTTTTAACAAGCTATTAGATTCTAACCAGAGGGAAGTGATACAGAAAGAGATATAGGGCGTTGCTGAAGATGATGTTCTGGTGCAGATCGCAAGGCCAGGACTGGATGTTGATTTGAATTTATGTTCGTTTTGAAAGGAGTATCAAATGATTGATTGCAAAGGAAACAAGTTAAACATTGGTGACGAGGTTGTATATATTCACGGCAAAAATTCAGGTTCCCGATTACAGACCGGATTCATAACAAAATTTTATAAAAATTATTATGGGCGTGATGAATGTAGCGTAGGAAAAGCGACTCATATTTTAAGCCATAGAGTAATGAAGCTCAGTTAAAAGGAGAAAGAAACATGAAACTGTATGACGTATACGACGGTTCAAAGTATATCGGGGAGCTGACGCTTGCTGAAATATCGGAATTGACAGGAAAGACAAGAAGTCAGATATCGCAGGCAATCAGCGGGGTATATGACATTAACGGAAGATATGCGGTCATATATGATGGACAGCAAACAATCGCATACTCAAACAAGAATGATCGCAGGATGTTGACGGAATTTGACATTCTGACTCAGAAGATAAGGAGGGCTGTTGGTTGGGAAAGTTAAAAATCAAGCAGAAAAAGAAAGCATTCATTCCGTATACGAATCAGCAGGCTAATGCGTTTGCGCAGTCTATCCAGAACTGCCAGAAAGAACTTAAGGAAATGGAAAAGAAAGCCTATGAAGACGGTTTTACCGTTGGTGAGGATTGGAGCAACACGATTAACACCGTCACAACTATGATGGCTCTGAGACGTTTATATGGCTTTTCTACGAAACGATTGCTGGATGTGGTAAGAACTGCCAATGGGTATGTTGAAATGGCAAACAGGGGTGAAATGAGCGTTCTGAGCATGATACAGGACATTGAAGAGAACGCAGATGTAAGATTCGATGAGATGAATAAGAATCTGGTTAAGAAGATGGGAGTATAGGATGGATTTAGAGCAAAAAGCAATTGAGAGAATTCGACTTGCGTCTGATCTTTCGTTGAAACATTATGGAAAGCCACTTGTATGTACATATTCCGGCGGGAAAGATTCTGACGTAATGTTAGAACTCTTTCGTAGGGGGGCATACCATTTGAGGTACACAATAGTCACACCACGGCAGATGCACCGCAAACTGTACGGCACATACGAAAGGTATTTAAAAGTCTGGAAGAAAAAGGGATTAAATGTGAAATAGAAATGCCGAAGTATAAAGGCGAACATATCACGATGTGGAAACTGATTCCATTAAAATTGATGCCACCAACGATATTTTCAAGATATTGTTGTGCGGTATTAAAAGAAACTGGATGTCCTAATAGGTATATTGCCACAGGCGTTCGCTGGGCAGAAAGCCCAAAACGACAATCGCGATCAGAATTTGAAAAAATAGGAAGTAGTATTAAAACAAAAGAATACTTTTCAACGGTTATGCTTATGAATGATAACGATGCAAAACGTCGAATGACCGAACATTGTATGCAACAAAAGAAAATGGTTGTCAATCCAATCATTGACTGGAAAGATTCTGATATATGGGAGTTTATTAATTCAGAACATATAGAAACTTGCGAGCTGTACAAATGTGGATATAACAGAGTTGGTTGTATTGGCTGTCCAATGGCTGGAAGTAAGAGGCATAAAGAATTTGCAGATTTTCCAAAATACAAGCAGTCTTATATTAGGGCGTTTGGGAGAATGCTAGATGTTCGAAAAGAAAAAGGATTAGAAACCCAATGGGAGACTGGAGAGGATGTATTTAGGTGGTGGATGAATGATGACAATTTAGATGGTCAGATGGAATTATCTGATTTTATTGAATATTGAGAAATCATGGAGGACTGCACAATAGCGTGCCAGTTGCTTACATGGGGAAAGTGAGGATGGAAATGAATAAATTAAAACCGTGTCCGTTTTGTGGAGAAGAGGCGCAAATTTTTACCGATGATGAAATGGGATATTTAGGTAATGCTCAGTATCTTGCAAAATGCGGTAACTGTCTTTGCGGTACAGGACATTATAACAATCCCGAATATGCAATAGAAGCATGGAATAAAAGAGCGAACGATAAGGAGGACGAAAAATGAAATTATATTTCTATATTTTAGACAGCGACAGAGAATACAATCCAGAAACCCAAACATTAGGAGACTATATTTTCAAAATCAGAGTTGAGGGGTGCGAGGTGATTGAGAAGCCAAAAACCTACAAAGCAGTAACTCGATTTCCAGACGGAATCTACATTGGGTATGTGAAAAAGGAAGATATTGGAACAATTTCTGGTCATTCAACGCCGTACATTGTGTTGACAGTACCGAATTATCAGTTTGTAAAAAATAAATTTTTAGAAAGATATAACGTTGAAATTAGCAGACTCAAAAAAGCAATCGCTATGTACGAGAACAGAATAGCTGCGATTGAGGATTATAAGGAGGATACAAAATGTTAATCAGAAGTCAGGATAGAGAAGTATTGATTAATTTCAATTCTATGGCAGGCGCTGAAATTGCGGAAGGACCTATAAAAACAATTATAACATCATACATAACCGGATGCAGTTATCTGCTAGGAGAATACTCGAATAAAGCAAAAGCCATGAAAGTACTGGATATGATTCAGGAAGCCTATGAAGAATACAAAATTACTTGTACTTTTTTGACAGGATTTACAGGACATCGAGCAATTGTAGAATCAAACGATATTCGCGTCAATGGCTACGAAGAACTTATAAAAAGTTTTAAAAAGAATATGGTCTTTCAGATGCCAGAAGATTCGGAGGTGGAAGCATGATTACATTCTTATTAGGATTCGCCCTTGGAACCATATTTGGAGTAGTTGGTCTTGTGTGCGTGGCGATCATGTACGACAAGCGCCACCCAGACGAATAGAAAGGAGAACGGTATGCTGACAAGGAATAAAAAGCTGAAAGATTACGGGATCCCGGCAGAGGACATTGAAAAACTGAATACGATGCTGAAAGACTTACCGGCAGAGTACGGATATCTGCTTTCCAGTGCCGCCTTGTCAGCTTGCCCGAAGAACACGGTGATAGCGGATATGGTTATTGAGAATATCCTACACCGGAAAAGTTACAGGAAAATCAGCAAAGAAAGATATATCCCGATGAACCCGAAAGACTTCTACGGATACAGACGCAAGACCGTCGCTGTACTGTATGAGAGGATGCGGTTGTTGGGAATGTGGGAGGATGAATAAATGCGTTTAATTGATGCAGACAAAATAATTGACTCTCTTGGAAATTCGGATATGGATTTTGCAATAGGTGCAGTTATTGACGAACAGCCGACAGTTTTTGATGTGGACAAGGTTGTGGAACAGTTGGATGTATACATAACAAAGCTGGTCGGAAGAAATTCCGCACTATATCAGACAGTTATGCAGATCGTGAAAGGTGGTGGAGTTGAATGAGAGAAATTCTTTTCAAGGGAAAGCGGGTTGATAATGAAAAATGGGTTGAGGGATATTATACGGAATGCAATGGCAAGACATTCATTGGCATTAATATATCCATTTACGGTGATATATTTGATATTTTTTGCACTCCTGTAATTAGGTGGTTTAAAGTTGATCCAAAAACCCTCTGCCAGTTCACAGGGCTTTGCGACAAGAACGGGAAGAAAATTTGGGAAAATGATATTCTGATGGCGCACTTGGACGAATCCTACCAAGAGGATGCGACATATGAAACCGTTGAATGGAACGTTGCCGGATGGGTAGCGCACGAAACTGGTAGCACGGATAGAGAATATCTTGACGAGTTTGATTTTGAACATTTTGAAGTGGTTGGGAACATTTTCGACAATAAAGAATTATTGCAGGAGGAACACAAACGAGCAGTGCAAGCGTAAGATTCGGAACAAAAGCATATGTATGCGCAAGATATTTTATTAGGCCCGGAAAGTGCTTCAAATACATCGACCAGCGTAACGATGATGTCACAGAACACGTTTATGAGGTCGTGGCATTATATCCGTACTGCGTCCTGTTAAGAGATACCAGAAACGGAGTCAGAACTTGCCCGGGGTATAACACTTTGAGCTTGATGCTGAGAGGAAGTGAAGTAAATGCGTAAATCAGTGTTAGTGATAGATACACCGGAGCATGGTTGCATTTCCTGCTTAATTGGGCGAAATCACAGTAACAGTCTGGAAACCTGTATTTATTGCCCAATCGCGGGAAAATGTGTACTTGATAAAGAAGCAGAAACGATTCCTGACTGGTGCCCATTAAAGCCATTGCCGGAGAAGAAAGAAGAGGAATATTGGAGAAGTAAGCTTAGTCTTGCATGGATTCGAGGTTGGAACACTTGTATTAGCAAAATTACAGGAGGAAACACAGATGGTTGATTTAAGAAATACATGTATCTTGGTTAAGACAGAAGAAGAAAATGAAATGCTTCTCAAAGAAGCTGAGAAACAGGGATTTCATTGGTATTCGAAAGGCAATTGTAAACCATTGCCAGGACAACATTTTCCAGATATTTTAAAATTTTGTAATAACAAAGATGTGGTGCACAGCGTACGTATCGGAGTAGAGTGTGATGCTTTCTACGAAGCTTCAGAACTCCTCGGGACAAAAGAAATGACGGCAAGAGAGTTTGCTAATCGTATTGCAGATATACGCAATTGTAGAGGATGTAACTGTTCAGAATGCGTATTGAGTGAAAGCAATACTAGGTGCAAGAAGCATTTGTGTGATATATATAATTGGGAAGATAATATAGATGAAGTTCTTGAAATTGCAAAATCAATAAGAATTACAGTCCCTTCACCCGAAGAGAAAGCAATTAGCACGATTGAAAAATTTATCGAGAATCCAGACCGTACAGCATTAAATGATGAATTTGTAGAATCGCTGAAGTTGGCGGTGGAGAAGTTGAAGGAGGCGAAGTAGATGGATAGATTAACACTTGACAATGCTATTAAATACATCAAAGAAGTAGCGAGAAAGAACAGAATAAACAAAGAGAAAAATACCATCATTATTCCTAACAGTTTTATCAGCAGTAATGATTGTGCAGATAAATACGGACAAGTTGCAGAGTGGTTAGAAGAATTGAAATCCTACAGAGATTTAGAAGAACAGGACTTGCTTGTGAGGTTGCCGTGTAAGGTTGGAGATACAGTGTATGTAGATAGCGCAATACTTCCAATAGAGGATATGGAATGCTATGAAGACATAGACAATAAGATTCCCTCATATTTCCAAGCTCGAGTTGTTTCATTTCGGTTTGCACAAATAAACTGGGTAAGGATTGCGGTTAAGGCAAAGTGGTTATGTGAATGGATTGATGATGAGACCGGTCCAGAAAGTGGTTACATAGAGTGCGAGAAAAAGTTTTCAATCTTATTGCCAATGATTGGGAAATATATATTCCTCGCCCGTGAAGAAGCTGAGAAGGAGTTGGAGAAGATGAAGAATGAATAGCAAACCTACACCAGACATAACGCCAAGCCTTGCTATATCAGCATACCACGTACTACAGCAATATTGTACTGGACAGCCAGCGGATTGCAAAGGCTGCGGATTCTACGAACACTGTCCAGAATGTTTTCGAGGCATGCCATGTGACTGGAGTTTGAATGAAGAAGGTGAAATAAATGAATCTTAGAAAAGCTACACTAACCGACTATGGAGTGCCGCCGGATGATATACCGGCGCTTCAAAGTCATTTCAGACACCTTAACGAGAATGACAAGTACAATCTTCTGCAAGTGTCAATCAAATATGCGCCAGGCATAGAATCACAAATCTATGACAGCATAGTGAACTGCATAGGATACCGGACTATGGAACGATTCCGAGATATTCCAGTATCTGAAAATGATTTCTACGGATATAAGCGCAGAACTATGGCAGAATATTATCACTTGGCAAAATTGACCGGAAGATTATAAAATTGATAAAAACTAAAAGTGGTGTAGAGGTACATAACCCTAGTGTGGTATTATAGTGTATATAACTATAGCTATGCTAGGGGATTTTTATTTTGAATTTATGAGGTGATGATATGGCAAATCTAAAATCAATACAGCGCAAACTTCAAAAGGCTATATTATCCACTGGATTAATCATAAAAATTGGAACGTCACAATTTTACAGCAAAGAACAGGAAAGATTGATTACTCTTACCATAATCTCAACGCCTACACTTCATTTGACCAAAAGAAAAGAATGGAAAGATTGTGATTATGAAATATTACGAACTGCATCCCAGTATGATGCAGTGATGTGCCTGAAAGAGATATGGGAGGCGGTCAGAAAATGAGGATAGACAGAGGTGATTAGATGGACTTGACGCCTAAGCAGAAAGCGTTTGCAGATGAATATATAAAGAATGGCGGGAATGCATCTGATGCCGCAAGAAAAGCTGGGTATAAGAAAGCCCCGGAACAAGGATGCGAGAACTTAAAGAAACCTCATATTTCCGCATATATAGCCGAAAAACAGTCTCTCATCGAAAAGCAAAAAGGCACTGACATCATGTCTCTGGCAGAAATTCAACAACGCCGATCCATGATCGCAAGAGGTGAGCTGACTGACTCATTCGGATTTGCCCCAGACTTCTCCGACCAGCTGAAATCTATGAATGATCTGGAAAAAACACTTGCTATAAAAGAAGCCAGAGAAGAACAGAAGAAAGCAGAAGAAAAAGCCAGATTACAAGGCGAATACCATATTGACCTGAATATTGTCCCGGACGTATTCCATAAAATGATTAGGGATATCCGAGCAAAGAAACATAGTGAATACATTCTCCCTGGTGGACGTGGTTCCATGAAATCCTCAACTATATCTCTGATTATACCGGAACTGCTGAAGAACAATCCGAACATGCACGCTCTGATTCTGAGAAAAGTTGGAAACACTATCAAAGATTCTGTTTACGCCCAGATGAAATGGGCTATTGACAAATTAGATCTAAATGACGAATTTACGTGCAAGGTATCTCCTATGGAGATTACGTACAAGCACACTGGGCAGAAGATTTACTTTCGTGGTGCTGACGATCCATTAAAGATTAAGTCCATCAAGCCAGAGTTTGGATATATCGGAATAGTCTGGTTCGAGGAGTTGGATCAGTTTTCTAACCCAGAAGAAATCCGAAACATTCAGCAGTCTGCTATTCGTGGCGGTAATGAAGCGTATAAATTCAAATCGTTTAACCCGCCTAGAAGTAAGAACAACTGGGCGAATGAATATACAGCAGAAGCAGAAGAAAAAGATAAAAATGTAATGGTTGTGCATAGCACATACCTTGATTTAGGGATTGAACAAGAGTGGCTTGGCGACGTATTTCTCGCAGATGCCGAACATCTAAAAGAAGTAAATCCAGACGCTTATGACAATGAGTACCTTGGACGCGCCAACGGAAATGGTGGAAATATCTTTGAATACATCGAAGAAAGAACTATCACAGACGAAGAAATTAGCCGCTTTGATAGAATTTATCAGGGGGTTGACTGGGGCTGGTATCCGGACAAATATGCTTTCTCCAGAATCTATTATGATTCAGCTAGAGAAACAATCTATTTCATTGACGAGATTTACGAGAACAAAAAATCAAATGAATGGACTGCGAATGAAATCAAGCGAAGACAGTATGACGATTACGAAATTACTTGCGATTCTGCCGAGCCTAAATCAATCAATGATTACAGAGATTTAGGACTCCCGGCAAGAGGAGCAATCAAAGGACCAGGAAGTATTGAATATTCCATGAAGTGGTTGCAAAGAAGAAAACTTGTATTTGATCCAAAAAGAACGCCAAATGCTTGCAAAGAGTTCAAGAAGTACGAATATGAACGCGACAAAGACGGAAATATTTGTAGTGGATATCCGGATAAGGATAATCATTTAATAGATTCTGTCCGGTATGGCTCAGAGTCATTGTGGAGAAGAAGGGGGAACAGTGCATAAAATGTTAGATAGGTACTTTTCGGATAAAATAAATAAATTCTTAAGCATCGGTTTAAAAATATATGGATCATCTGACATTAACGAAATCTTAAAAGTTGTAGAATATGAAGACATTATTGTGCGAGATACTTCTGTGAGATGGATGGATTTTAAAAGGTAGATCAAATGGGACTTATAACAACACTAAAAAGGTGGTTTAACATGATTTTCAAAAAACAAGCCGAAGAGGACTTCAATATCCAAGCGGCAGAATTTCCAGAGATGGAATCACTGATTAACCGGTGTGCGAACATATACAGAGGGATTCCAGAATGGTTAGACGACAAGAATAACATCAAGACGATTAATTTTGCTAAATCTGTCTGTTCAGAGACAGCCCGGCTCGCAACACTGGCGATCGGCATTCAGATAGATGGTTCCGCAAGAGCTACGTGGCTACAGGAGCAGATTGACAAGGTATACTTCCAAATTCGGCACTGGGTAGAATACGGCTGTGCTTACGGAACGGTTTTTATCAAGCCGAACGGTGAGAGCCTTGACGTATTTACTCCGGCAGATGTGATGATTGTAGATTACGATAATCAGGAAATCAAAGGGATTATATTTAAGGATTCTTATACTGTTGGACGGAAATACTATACAAGGCTCGAATATCACAGGTTTGTTGAGACAACAGTGGACGGAGTGACAACCTATCCGTATTATGTTTCTAACAGGGTCTATGTATCAAAATCCCCTCAGTCAATCGGTGATAAGATTGACCTTAAACAGACCAAATGGGCTGACCTAATGGCAGATACGCCACCGATACTCAAGGCAAACGGCGAGAAGCTGGACGGACCGTTGTACGGAGTACTGCGGACACCGCAGGCTAACAATGTGGATATTAGTACGCCACTGGGACTTCCAATATTTGCGGAAGCTATCGAAGAGTTGAAAGACCTGGACATTGCATACAGCAGAAACGCCGGAGAGATTTTTGATTCGCAGAAGATTGTCCTGGCAGATGATAGACTGTTGATGCCAAGCGGTACGCCTGTATCAGCCATGTCACCGCAGGGCATGGAGAACAGACGTAATGAGATGAACTTACCGCACTTTGTCAAGAATGTATTCGGACAGGACGAGAAAGAGTTCTATCAGGAGATCAATCCAATTCTCAACACAGATACCCGTATAAGCAGCATAAATGCCCTTTTAAGCCAGTTAGGGTACAAGATTGGATTCTCCAACGGGTACTTTGTTTTTAACGAATCTAGCGGCATTCAGACAGCTACAGGAGTAGAAGCGGAACAACAGAGGACAGTGCAGTTTATCAAGGATGTAAGGGACAAGCTGGAGTCTTGCTTAGATGAAGTTATTTACGCATTGAACGTTTACGCTGATCTGTACGGGCTTGCACCTGTTGGGGCTTATGAAGTCAATTATGATTTCGGAGACATCCTATATGTGCGTGAAAACGACCGTGCTAGATGGTGGCAGTATGTGACGACTGGTAAAGTTCCGGCATGGTTGTATTTCGTGAAATTTGAAGGAATGACGAAAGATGAGGCGGTAGCAATGGTCAAAGAAGCCCAGCCAGACGAACCGAAACTGTTTGGAGATGAGTAATTATGTTAAGCCCAGAATATTTACGCCGGATAACAGAGGGCAGTGAACAGATTGCAGAAGAACTGCATCAGTATATCATCTCTGAGATTGTGTCGAGAATGATGACAAGAATTGGCAGAGGTGAGGATTATATTCTGACCAATGCCGATGCGTGGAGAATCAGAACGCTACAGGAATCAGGTGAACTACTAGAAGACATTCTGGCAGAATTATCCAGATATACCAAACGTGAACAGCAGGAGCTTCTTGAAGCGTTTGAAGATGTCGGAATCACTGCTCTCGATTATGATGATAAGATATACAAGGCGGCAGGATTAAGCCCTGTACCGCTCGAACAGTCACCAGCTATGATAAGACTCATGGAACGAAATATGCTTGCAACCATGGGCGAGTGGAAGAACTTTACGCGAACAACTGCAAGTGCCGCTCAGAGGCTCTATATTGAGCAATGCGACCTTGCATATAATCATGTGATGACTGGTGCAGTCGGGTATACACAAGCTATTAAAGAAGCAGTTAATAATGTTGTATCAGATGGTGTTACGGTCACATATCCATCTGGCAGAAAAGACACGATCGAAACAGCAGTCGCACGTTCTGTCAGAACTGGCGTGGCTCAGGCTACTGGAGATATATCCCTCAAACGCATGGAAGATATGGGCTGGGATTTAGTTCTGGTCAGTGCTCACATGGGAGCCAGAACAGGTGACGGTGGTGAGAACCCGGGAAATCACTCATGGTGGCAAGGCAAGATATATTCTCGTTCTGGTAAGAGTAAGAAATTTCCACCATTCTCATTGACCGGATACGGAACAGCAAGCGGACTGTCAGGAGTTAACTGTCGGCATAGCTTTGGGGCAAGTGACGGGGAATTTAATCCTTATGCAGAACTATCAGCGCAGGACAAAGCCGACAAGGGAAAACAGTATGAAAAAGAACAGCGACAACGTACTTACGAGCGAAGAATCCGCAAAACAAAGCGTGAAGTCATAGGAATGCAAGCGGCGGTTGATAACTGCAAGGACGAACAGGCAAAATTCGCATTACAGCAAGACCTTGACCGGAAGTCTTATCTTTTACAGAAACAAAATGCTGCATACAAGGACTACTGCAAGCAGAATGACCTAAGAGAGCTGCAAGACCGACTTATGATAGCTAAGTGGAGCCGCCAGAACGCCGCTAAAGCCAGAGGAGCGGCAAAGAGATATAAAACAGCAAAGGGGATTGACTGATGGATAGATGGGAGTATTACAACCCGAATCCTGTTAAGGATAAAAGAACAGGAGATTGCGTTGTACGAGCAATATGCAAAGCAACTGGCTTCGACTGGGAAACGGTATTCGCCGGATTAATGATACAGGCATGTGCCCTGTCAGATATGCCATCAGCTAATTACGTTTGGGGAGCGTACCTCTACAAACATGGATACAGACGCAAACTGATTGAACAATCAGAGCGATATATCTATACAGTCAACGACTTTTGTGCAGACCATCCGACAGGCACGTATATTCTCTGCATAGATGGTCATGTGGTGACGGTACAAGACGGCAAATATTTCGATACATGGGATTCTGGAAATGAGATCCCAGTATATTACTGGGAAAAAGGAGAATAAATGAGCATATCAGAATTTGTACAGATTTTCCTCTCTATCTGTGGAGGAGTGTCAATCATTGGAGGGGCAGCAGCTGTTATTTTTAAATGGATTACTCCGGCATTTCGACTCAACAAGCGAGTAGAGACACTGGAAGAACATGATAGGCGAGATTATGAAAGTCTTCGGAGAATCGCAGAACGTGATTCATTGATTCTGGAAGTACTATCAACCATGTTGGATAGTCAGATCAGTGGAAATAACGTCGAAGAGTTAAAAAAACAAAACAGAAGCTTACAAATTATCTTGCACAGAATCAACGTTAGCATTAGTAAGGGGTATGCTCATGAAATTATATGTGTTCACAAAGAAAGATATAGACAGGTTCCTGACAGAGTGTAATTTTACACCGGATGAAGAAATGCTGTTCCGGCTGAGATGTAAGGAATATACGCTTGAATACTGCGCTGAACAGATGAATGTGAGTATATCCACGGCAAAACGGCTGAGCCGGAGAGTGAACAATAAAATAATTAAAGTGTGTTAAAAATATGGAGAGGATATTTTCACCCTCTCCATTTCTTATTTCTCGCAGTCTTCCAAGACAGCTCGTTCTAACAACTGTCTCACATAATCCGGGCATTTACTTTTCCCAGATTCCCAATTTTCGAGCGTTCTAACCGGTATGTTGTACCTCCTTGAGAATTCTGCTCGAGACACTTTTAGTCGTTCACGCATTTCTGCTATGGTCATAGTTTCTATGTCTCCTTAATCTTCTACTTTTACCAGAAAGGTTCTGTGCAACCTTCCTTCTCTGTCGCAAGCCGAAAAACACGGTTTTTCATTTCCTCCCAGTACCTCGTTAATGATGTAATTCGTTCCCCATGGAGCTGTCACCACCAACCTACCCATGTAGTTCTCATATGCCTCCCATCCTTCTGGGATTTCCACTGTCATCTCGTCCCAGCAAGTAGCTGTCGAATCAGGGCATCCATATGTGTAAACGTTTCTTTTTTCAGCTGATAAACAACCGTAATTACAATAAATCTTGATCTTCATTTTTTCTCCTTTATTTTATTTATGATAAACTTCTTTTTTGATTCTCATCGCCATTGCATCGGCATTAATTTTAACTGAAGCATATAATGATTTGTAATAATCGAAACCACTTTTTTTATTATCTTTTAAATGATAAATAATATCGCTTGCATAAGAATCATTCATAATTGCATTAATCTTTTCAAATGCATCGCTAAATATTACTTTCTGATTCTCTGGCACCATACCTAAAACAATTGAAAACTCTTTATTCATTTTTCTCATAAGCTCTTTAGCCCATGCTATCTGATTTTCTGTACCTTTCATTGTGCGTTTTGCCTCCTCCCATGCTTTTTTGAGACCGGAGGAAATTGTCATTGCAGATTTCTTAACCAGTTCCCATGCTCTTTTCATGATTTTTGATAAGTTGTATTTCTTCATTTCTGTTTCCTCCGTTCCTTTGATGATTATATAATACCACCAATTTGGTGGTATGTCAATACTTTTTCGATACTTTTTTGAACTTTTTAGATTGATGCATCTATGTAAAAATATAATCAGAAAGGTGGTGCATAAGATGGCATTATATAACAATCCTTATCAATATAGTTTTGGCGTTCCGGGACAGATGAACCAATTTCAGCAGCAACCTGTCCAGATGCCAGCTCAACCAGTACAACAACCCCAGCAGAATAACAATGGTATCCTGTGGGTATCTGGCGAAGTTGGCGCAAAATCCTATCTGGTAGCACCCGGGACAAGTGTTTTACTGATGGATTCAGAATCAGAGAAATTTTATATAAAATCCACGGACGTTTCCGGTATGCCACAGCCATTACGGACATTTGAATACCATGAAATAGGCTCTCAGATGCCGCCTAAACAGCCTGTTCAGAACATGGACAATAAATATGTCACCAGACAGGAATATGATGATTTAAAGGGCAAATACGAAGCTATCATAAACCGATTAAATTCTTTTTCTGAACCTGTTAGGGCTAATACCGTGCAGGAATCAGCAGTCAAGGGAGGAAACGCAGATGAGTAATCCATTATTCAACACCCTTGGTGGCGGGATGCCACAGGGAAACGGTCCAATGCAGATGATACAACAGTTTATGCAGTTTAAGCAGAATTTCAAGGGAGACCCGAAAGCAGAAGTCGAGAAGATGTTGCAGTCTGGGCGGATTTCCCAACATCAACTCAATCAAGTTCAGCAGATGGCGGGACAGTTCCAAAATATGCTGAAAGGAATGAAATAGTACATTACAATCTGGCCAGATTGATGTAAATACACATAAAGGAGATTATATTATGGATGGAAATTATAGCTTAGCAGATATTGCCGCTGCTACAGGTGGAAATCGTGAAAACGATGGCATGTGGGGCGGTGACGGCGCATGGTGGATTATTATCCTTTTCTTATTCGTATTTTGCGGATGGGGAAATAACGGATGGGGTAACGGTGGAAATGGTTCTGTCGGAAGTACTTACACTGATTCCGCAATTCAGCGCGGTTTTGACAATCAGGCAGTAATCAGCAAGCTTGATGGAATCAACAACGGTCTCTGCGATGGATTCTACGCAATGAATAACGGTATGCTTACCGGATTCAATGGAATCAACACAAACATCATGCAGACTGGATTCGGCATTCAGCAGGCAATCAATGCTGACACTGTAGCCAATATGCAGAATACAAATGCGCTCCAGACACAGCTTGCGAACTGCTGTTGCGAGACCAGAGAAGCAATTCAGGGCGTGAACTACAATATGGCGCAGAACACCTGTGCATTGCAGAACACTATGAATAGCAACACAAGAGACATTATTGATAACCAGAATGCGAATACGAGAGCCGTCTTGGATTATCTCTGCAACGAAAAGATTTCCAGCCTTCAGGCTGAAAACAATGATCTCAGACGTGCCGCTTCTCAGGATCGTCAAAGCGCACTTCTCACAACTGCAATGGCTTCACAGACACAGCAGCTCATTAATGCAATCAATCCAGCACCGATTCCGGCATATCAGGTTCCTAACCCGAACACATATTACGGATGCGGATGCAACACTGGATGCAATTGTTAACAACTTCATATCGAGAGTATCTTTCGATTGATTTCGGATGTCGGCTTATGCCGTATTACACAGAGGGGCAGGCCGAGACCTGTCCTTTTGTGATATGAAAGGAGTATTTTTATGGCAGAATTTACAAATGTAGCTGCTCAGACCGTAGCAGCAAAAGGGAATGTAGTATTTTCAAACGTGGCAGTTAAAGGTTCTAACTGCATTCAGCACAGGGAGGGAAGCGGAATTATTACACTGAGAGGACTGACTAACCAGTGCAAAGCGAGATTCTTCGTGGATTTCTCTGGTAATATCGCAATTCCAACAGGTGGCACTGTCGGAGCTATTTCTCTGACACTTGCAATCTCTGGCGAACCTGTATTATCTTCACAGATGATTTCCACACCGGCAGCAGTAGACCAGTATAATAACGTGTCTTCTGGTATCTATGTAGATGTACCTCGTGGCTGTTGCGTTAATATCGCAGTAGAGAACACAAGTGATCAGGCTGTTTCTGTTGCGAACGCAAACATTGTCGTGACTAGAGAAGCGTAGGAGGTGTGAATATGAGAGATATTAAAGACTTATGCGCAAGAATCGAAGATGAGCTTTCTAAAATCGCTGATAGTGGGCTGACCACCGGAAATCTGGAAATGACATACAAACTGATTGATATGTACAAAGATATCAAGAATACGCAGTACTGGGATAAGAAAGTAGAGTATTACAACACGGTCCTTGATGAGATGCGCGGTGGATACAATGACGATTACAGTGAACGTGGAAGAAAGCGTGATAGCATGGGGAGATACAGCGCAAATGATGGCAGAATGATGCCGGATTACGACAGGGGCAGTTCTTATGCCAGACGCGGTGAGCATTATGTTAGAGGGCATTACAGCCGCTCTGACGGACGAGATGCTTATGACGACTATATGACACAGAAGCAAAGCTATCGTTCCGGCAAGTCTGAGGACTGCAAGAGGAAGATGCTTGCCGCCCTGGAAGAACATCTGGACGAACTCACAACAGAAATGAGCGATATGTCCAAGGATGCGGAGTGCCGGGAAGAACGTGATCTTGTCAAAAGATACGTGGAAAAACTCCGAGATATGCTCTAAAAACGCAAAAGTGGTAGAGAGGTAGTTAAAAGAAATCTGTTATAATGTAATTGTGCAGCGGAAAGCACAACGGTTGTTTTAACATTTTCGTTTTATCCTCCTTTCTTAAAGTAGCTGGTGCGCACGCTTTAATGGAAAGTTAAACAGGTTCGAATCCTGTCGTGCGTATTTGCCATCTGGCACGCAAGATGGCTCACCTCCTTGAATAAAGTTTTTATTCACGTTTTTCTTTTAAAAAGAAAGAGCATTCGAAACAACTCGTGGCAGGCATGACACGTTAAACACCTTGCTAACCCGGGAATCCGGGTTGATGGAATGTAGCTCAGGTGGAAGAGCGGAGAGCGCATAGCTCTTGACGCCGCAGGTTCGATTCCTGTCATTCCGATTACCCTGCCAGTGGTCTAACTGGCTTAATCCATTTACCTGCGGCGGCAGGTCAATAAACACGACCAGGAGGATGATGTTATGCAGAAACTTATTGACACATTGAAATCATTTGGAATTGAAATCCCGGAAGATAAACAGGCAGATGTGAAGAAAGCACTTTCTGAGAATTACAAGAATGCAAAGGAAGTGGCAAAAACTCTGTCAAAAGTTGAGGGAGAACGAGATAACTGGAAAGAACGTGCTGAGACAGCAGAGGAAACTTTGAAAGGTTTTGACGGTATCGACCCGGCGAATGTTAAGACCGAGTTAGAGACTTGGAAACAGAAAGCGGCAGATGCAGAAAAAGAGTTTAACGCAAAAATCTATGACCGTGATTTCTCAGATGCTCTGAAAGCGGCACTCGATGACGTTAAGTTTTCCAGTGAAGCAGCTAAGAAGTCTGTTATGGCAGACATTAAAGAAGCAGGTCTTAAGCTGAAAGATGGCAAAATTCTTGGACTGAATGACCTGATTGAACAGATGAAACAGTCTGACGCATCCGCTTTCGTGGATGAATCTCAGCAGCAAGCTCAGCAGAATCAGGCAAGATTTACAACACATGTTGGACAGCAGCAGACACCGGGAAGCATGACTAAAAAAGATATCGAAGCAATCAAAGACCCGTCCGAAAGACAGGCTGCAATCGCTCAGAATATCCAGTTATTCCAGTGATTTTTTTTACACCGACTATACGCCAGAGTATAGCCGCTAACCCAATACCTTAATAATTATGGGTAGAAAGGACTTTTTTATATGGCAGCAAAAGCTAATCTTATTATGACAAATGATATCCAGGTAACAGCACGTGAGATTGACTTTGTAACCAGATTCGAAAGAAACTGGCAGCACTTACGTGACATTCTGGGCATCATGAGACCTATCAAAAAACAGCCGGGTGCTACACTCAAGTCCAAGTACGCAGAGGGTACTTTACAGAGCGGAAAAGTGGCAGAGGGTGAGGAAATCCCTTATAGCAAATTCGTTGTAAAAGAAAAGAAATATGCGGAAATGACTATTGAGAAGTACGCAAAGGCTGTATCTATCGAAGCAATTAAGGATCACGGTTATGAGAACGCTGTTCAGATGACTGACGATGAATTCCTTTTCCAGCTTCAGACTGATGTTACCGGCAGATTTTACGACTATCTGAAAACCGGTACACTTACTTCCACAGAAACCACATTCCAGATGGCTCTGGCAATGGCTAAAGGCCGTGTAGAAAACAAATTCAAACAGATGCATAGAAATGTGACTGGCGTTGTTGGATTTGTTAACATTCTGGACGTATATGAATACCTCGGAGCGGCTGAGATCACTATTCAGAACCAGTTCGGATTCCAGTACATGAAAGACTTTATGGGATTTAATACCATCTTCCTGTTATCTGACAGCGAAATCCCGAGAGGACAGGTTATTGCTACCCCTGTCGAGAACATCGTACTGTACTATGTTGACCCGAACGAATCTGACTTCGCAAGAGCAGGTCTTGTATACACCGTATCTGGTGAGACAAACCTGATCGGATTCCATACGCAGGGCAACTACCACACCGCCGTATCCGAAGCGTTCGCGGTTATGGGACTTACTCTTTTTGCAGAGTACATTGACGCAATCGCAGTAATTACCATTGATGAGACACCAACGCTTGGCACTCTGACAGTAAATTCCGTGGCTGGAACAGCAAGTGGTGACACAAAAATCACTGTAAATCCGGCTAAAGAAAATGCCAACAATGTGTATAAATACAAAGTTGCAGCAGATGCAGTAACTGTCGGATATGGACAGAATCTCAGAAACTGGAGTACTTGGGACGGAAAAGCCGACATCAAGGCAACAACCGGACAGAAGATCACAGTGGTTGAGTGTGACGGAACATACAAAGCACTGAATGCCGGAAGTGCAAGCGTAACAGCAAAATGATAAGGAGCAGCTATGGAGAGCGATATAAAAGATTTTAAAGAAGCTATGAAAACAGCGGTTGAATGGTTTCAGAAGAACTGCAACCCGCACCAGAAAATCATCATTTCGGGTGATGGAGTGGAAATGGTTTCAGGAGAAATGGCTTTTCCTGTGAAACCTGTAGATTGATCAGGAGGTAACTGGCATGGCTTATGCAGATTATGATTTTTATAAAACTTCCTACTTCGGTTCAGTCGTGCCAGAAACCGACTTTCCACGACTGACAGAAAGAGCCAGTGATTTTGTGGACATAATGACGTTTGACAGGTTGGTGGATGGACTGCCAGAAAACGAACGCTCACAGAAGCGTATCAAAAAGGCGGTCTGTTCATTGGCTGAATTAATGTATCAGATTGAGCTTGCTGAGAAGAATGCTATCAATCAGGCATCGGCAAATGTAACCGACATAAATGTCGGGAACATCTCAACAGGCGTTGTAACCTCTGTATCATCTGGCAGTGAATCCATTTCCTACGCCACGCCTCAGCAGATTGGAGCGAGTGCAAAGGAATGGAGTGCAGTATACAGTGTTGCTGGAGATACGCAGAAAACAAATGATTTACTTCTTAAGACAGCTTTACCGCTGCTGATGGGAGTGAGGACGGATGATGGGATACCAATATTGTATGAAGGAGTGTGATAGAAATGATGGAATTAAAACAGACCGTTGAAATGATGAATAGTGCAGATTACAAGGAACGCTTTAAGGCAGAGTATATGCAGGTGGTTATTCGATATAAGAAACTTGCGAATATGCTTGAAAAATGGGATAAAGGAGAACTCCCATTTGCTCCTACTTGTCCGAGAAGTACTTACAATATGCAGGTAAGAGCAATGACGGATTATATTGCAGTTCTGGAAGCAAGGGCAGTTATGGAAAAAGTTGATTTGGAGGTATTAGAGTAATGGAAGCATTATTTACAAATGTAACTCTGATTCTAGCAGTAATCAGTGTTTTGGCATTTTGCGTATCTGTGATTACGCAGGTGATTAAAAACGTTGGGTTCCTGTCGAAAATTCCGACAGATGCCTTGGTGCTTGTACTGTCTATCGGAATTACTGTAGCCGCTTTTGTGGCGTATATGCAGTATATCCACGTGACAATATTGTGGTACATGATTTTAGCAGCTATCATGGCCGGATTTATTGTGGCATTTGTTTCCATGTTCGGATGGGAAAAGATTACGGAATTATGGAAACGAACGTCCAAGGTTGATGTGGATAAGCTGAAAAAATAAATGATTAAGGAGAGGGTATCATGTACGAAAAAACTTTGACGATTTTCAATTATTATGAGAGTCCGACAACTAGAGATGCGTACTGGTATACTCATGTGCTATCTGGCGTTGACCTCATCACGGACAAAGGGGCAATCCTTAAAAAGTACGGACCAGATGCAACTGACAATGCACAGTTACACGTTCGATATACTGTCCAGAACGGCGATATAACCATTACTGATAAAAACGGCAAGATTCTTCCATGGGTGCCGCCTAAAGAATGGAAACAGCAGATTAACAACGCTCTGGAAGACACTATCACATTCTCAGATGAATCGTTCTTCTGGGAGGGGGAGTGGACTGGTGGAATAGTAACTGATGGTGATTATCGAAATGGATTCTATCAGTACATGAATCAAAATAAAGACAATGTATTCAAAATCACAAGCGTGGGTGGACCGTACAGCCTGATTCCACACTTTGAAATTCTTGGTAAATAGCATGAGCAGAACAAAGCATTTTAAAGGTTTTTCTATCGTTGATGGAGACATAAAAGTTAATCTGAATATGAGTCGTTTTTCAAGGCAGTACCAGGAAGCACAGTATTTGCTTGATGGAATGGTAATGGACAGCATGGTTCCATTCATGCCAATGATTACATCAAACTTTATTAACCGTACAAGAGCAGAAAGTACATCTTTACAAGGCAGTGGAAAAGTATGTGCGGCGGCGGCTCCTTATGGGCGTTTTCTGTATGAGGGAAAAGGAATGGTTGACGAGGCAACCGGAAGTCCCTACGCAAGACGTGGAGCAAAGAAAGTCCTCGTCAGTCAGTTCTCTGGTCAGACAGCCGCAAAGGAAAATCTTGAATACACCAGACAGGCTCACCCACGGGCACAGGCAAAATGGTTTGATGCCGCTAAACGGCAATACGGTGACACATGGATTCGCAAAGTAAAAGCACAAGCAGGAGGTGGACGACATGGCAGATAAGCCAATTGGCAAAGATGCAACCGGATATGAGATTTTGACAGATGCCATGAAAGCACTTCTGAATCAGTATCCAGGGCTATACGAAAATGAAACAATCAAATTTGAAGAACTCGGCAAAGATTCCGGAATCGCTTTCTCGGCAGACAACGGAGCTTTGATCTATTCAGAAAAGGAAGATGTATGCGGAGTAATGCATCAGGTATGCCAGTACCCATTTTATGTAGTATACCGCACAGCATCCGACAAGGAGCGACAGAAGTTATCTGTTCAGAAATTCCTTGACAATCTCGGTAAATGGATATGTCGAGAACCAGTTGTCATAAACGGCTCTGAGACACGTTTAAATGCGTTTCCTGAGCTTTCACAGGGGCGAGTGATAAAACGCATTACTCGTGATAACTCTTATGGTTTAGAGCCACAGGAGAGTGGCATACAGGACTGGTTATTACCATTATCGGTACGCTACGAAAACACTTATGAAGTAATATAACAAGTAACAACCGGCTATCAATCGGAGATAGTCGCTAACCTACACAGCCTTTAAAGTTATAGGCAGAAAGGACATTTCTATGCCAGTTACAGGAAAAATTGACCGTAAATATATGGCTCATTACATTGATGCCGGTTCTCTTTGTGGGGGACTGACACCGAAATATGAGCGTCTTGGAAAGGACCTGGAAGAGTATAACGTAGAACTCAATCCGGATACTGAAACATCTCATAACATTATTGGAGAATCCACATTCAAACATAACGGCTACGAAGTTTCTTCTGACGCTGATCCGTTCTATGCAGACACCACATCTGATCTGTTTGGAGCATTACAGAAGATCGTAGACAACAGATACAAAGACGACAACCTCAAGACAAAAGCAGTTGAAGTCCATCTCTGGACAGAAGCCACAGCAGGCAAGTATGAAGCGTATCAGCAGGATTGCTACGTTGTGCCGACCTCCTACGGTGGTGACACATCTGGCTATCAGATTCCGTTCACAGTTAATTACGTTGGAGAGCGCGTCAAAGGTAAATTTGACATTACTTCCGGCTCATTCACAGCTGACAGCGAATAATTTTTAGGAGGACGTAGAAAATGGCAAAGACAATTGACACAAACATTGATGACGGATTTCTTCTTTTTACATTCACAAATAATCAGGGAGAAATCTTTTCTTCCTTTAAGCTGAACCCGACCGACATTAATGTTGCAGCAAGAGCAGAGGAAATCGAACCATTTTTTGAACAGATACAGGACAGCATTCAGAAGGTCACATCAAGTAAAGAAATGGCGGATCTGAACAATCAGATTGAAGATAAAATGAACTATCTGTTAGGGTATGAAGCTTCAATGGATTTATTCAAGGAACCAATTACTGCAACAACTGTATTCCCGAACGGTCAGGTTTTTGCATATATCGTGCTTGATAAAATTTCAGAAGCAATTGCACCGGAAATTGAAAAAAGAAAGAAGAAAATGCAGGCTACTGTTGATAAGTATACGGAGAAATACGCAAAATGACCGCTTACGAGTTACCCACCTCACTAAATATCAGTGGGGTGGATTTTTCTATCAGAACGGATTTTCGAGCAATCATAGATATTCTGATTGCACAGAACGACCCGAATCTTGACAACTACGGAAAAAAAATAGTAATGCTGAAGATCCTCTATGAAGACTGGGAAAGCATTCCACCAGAGAACGTAGAAGAGGCTTGTAAGAAGGCTTGTGAATTTATTGACTGCGGACAGACGGACGACGATTCGGGAAAGCCGAAGCCACGCTTGATGGACTGGGGACAGGACGGGGAAATGATTATTCCGGCGGTAAACAAGGTAATTCATAGCGAAGTTAGAGCGGCACCTTATATGCATTGGTGGACATTTTTTTCATATTTCATGGAAGCAGGAGAATGCTTGCTTAATACAGTTATCGGGATTCGATCAAAAAAAGCTTTTGGCGAAAGATTAGATAAATGGGAAAAGAAATTCTACCGCGATAACAAGAATCTTATTGATATAAAAACGCGTCTCTCTGAAGAGGAACAGGCTTATAAAGATAAGCTTAACGAGATGCTTAACCTCAAATAGTTAGGAGGTGGACACATGGCTGCTGATGGCTCAGTCATTATTGATACCAGAATGGACACGTCTGGCGTACAGAACGGCGTGTCTGCAATAAAAAAGTCATTTAACGGCCTTGGAAGTGCCGTAAAAAAAATCGGTCTGCTGATTGGTGGGGCTTTTGCGGTTGGCAAGTTGGTACAGTTCGGAAAAGAGTGTGTGGAACTTGGCTCTGACCTCGCAGAAGTTCAGAACGTGGTCGATGTTACATTTACTACCATGTCTGATAAGGTTAATGAATTTGCGAAGAACGCAATGACAACTGCCGGTTTGTCAGAAACTATGGCTAAACGGTATGTCGGTACGTTCGGAGCAATGTCTAAGTCGTTCGGATTCTCAGAAGCACAGGCTTACGATATGTCAACGGCTCTGACACAGCTGACTGGTGATGTGGCATCGTTTTATAACATAAGTCAGGATCTGGCGTATATTAAATTGAAATCAGTGTTTACAGGTGAAACAGAAACATTGAAAGATTTGGGCGTAGTCCTTACGCAAAGCGCACTTGACCAGTACGCGCTCGCAAATGGCTATGGCAAAACCACATCTGAAATGACAGAGCAGGAGAAAGTAGCTCTCCGCCTGGCTTTTGTACAGAAACAGTTATCGGCTGCATCGGGTGACTTTATCCGTACTTCTGACAGCTGGGCGAATCAGGTCAGGGTAATGCAGTTACAGGTCCAGTCTCTTAAGGCAACAGTCGGACAGGGATTGATTAATATCTTCACGCCGGTTATCAAGGTGATTAACACATTGCTAGCAAAACTAGCAACAGTAGCAAATGCTTTTAAGTCATTCACGGAACTGATAACCGGAAATAAATCATCCGGGCAGACGGGAGCCAGTGGAGCGGGACTTGCTGGAACTGATCTGTCAGCCACAGAAGATGCTTATGGCAGTGCTGCTGATGGAGCTGATAGTCTGGCTGATGCTACGCAGAATGTAACAGATTCCACGAATGACAGCACAAGCGCGTTAAATAAGCAGACCAAGGCTCTAAAAAAGAATATTGCTCCGTTTGACGAATTAAAGGTTATTGGAAAAGAAGCGGCGGATGCGATATCTGGTGCGACAAAAACGCCTGCCGTAAAGGCAGACAATATTGGTCTCGGAAATGTTGGACAGGTTGATTATGGAGGATTGGCAAAAGGAGAAAGCCAGATTGACAAACTCAGCAAATCTGCAAAGAAGTTATCTGATATACTTAAGCAACTCTGGAAACCTTTTCAGGAAGCTTGGAACAGAGAGGGCAAGAATACTATTGATGCTGCAAGGTATATGTTTTCCAGTCTTGCTGAACTTGCAAAGAGTGTCGGAAAAAGTATTATGGAAGTCTGGACAAATGGGACAGGCACTGAAATGCTATCTACCATGCTTCGGATTTTGCAGAACATATTCAAAATTATAGGGAATATTGCAAGTCAATTATCTAAAGCGTGGAATAAAAATAATGTTGGTACGCAAATTATTCAAAATTTAGCAAATGCTTTTCAAAAAGTTCTTGAGTTTATTGAAAAGATAACAAAAGCAACAGCGGACTGGGCTGGAAAACTTGATTTTTATCCGTTACTGGATTCTATTAAGAACCTCACAAAATCCTTTGCGCCGATTATTGAAGCTCTCGGAAACGTTCTCGAATGGATATATACCAACATTATTTTACCATCATTGAAGTGGTTGATTGAAACAGGCGTTCCTACACTTATTAATATTGTATCAGGGTTTTTAAACTTCCTCGGAGAACATCAGACGCTGGTCGAAGCGTTCGGAGCGGCACTTATAGGAATGTTTGCAACAGCTAAGATCATCCCGCTGATAACTACGATCATTAGCAGTATCAGCAATGTGGGACTTGCCATCAAAGGGCTTATTGCACTTATGACAGGCTCTGGTGGAATACTTGGAGGCATATCTGCAATTGCAACAGCAATCGGACCAGGGGGACTTATTATAGCGGCAATAGGTGGAATAATTGCAGCCGGTGTTCTTCTTGTAAAAAATTGGGATTCTATAAAAGAATTTTTTGGAAATATAGTTGACTGGATAAGCGAAAAAACGCGAGCGTTTGCAGAAGGGTTTGTAAATAAATGGAACTCGTTAACAGAAAAGGTGTCAAATATAGTAATTATATTGTCGGATTCCATAAAAGAGAAAGTAGTTTTTATCGTATCTAAATTCAAATCTCTTATAAACTGGGTAAAAACAGATTTCGTGAATGGATGGAGAGAAGCATGGAACAATGTAAAAAATATATTCAAGAATGTATTTGAAGCACTTGTGGGAATCGCAAAAGTTCCCATTAATGGCGTAATCGGATTGATAAACGGAATGATCAGAGGAATTATTGCTGGTGTCAATGCCGCAATTGGAGTTCTTAATAAGATGAAAATTAAAGTTCCTGGATGGGTTCCTGGAATAGGTGGAAACACTTGGGGATTCAGCATTCCAACAATGACAGCGCCACAGATTCCATACTTGGCAAAAGGTACAGTTGTGCCACGAAACGCTGGAGAGTTTGCTGCAATCCTCGGCGATAATAAGCGTGAGACAGAGGTTGTATCTCCTCTTTCGACCATGAAACAGGCAATGATGGATGCTCTGAAGGAATCCGGAAACAATGGTGAAAGTTCTCCTCAGTACATTGTGCTGAATATTGACGGAAATGAATTTATCCGCTGGCTTCGCGATCAGAACGGACAATACAGGAACCGGACAGGCTTCGGAATCTTTGAAGGGTAGGTGAGTGCATGAGTGAATTTAGTTCAGGGAATTTTCAGGGATGGCTATTAAAATTCGGGACTCAAGAATTTCCACATGAATTTATCAAAAGAGCAACATGGAAAAGCACACCGAATCAAAGACTTGAAAATGATTCGTGGACAGATATGAAAGGATATTTGCACAGGGACACACTCCCGCATTATCGTACAAAGATAGAATTTGAAACAGTTGACGATTTAACCCTAGAAGAAAAAATAAAAATTCAAAATGTAATGAATTCCTCAATTATCAATAAGCAAGAGCGTAAAGCAAATATCACCTACTGGAATGACGAAACAAATACATATACGAATGCAAAAGTATATGTTCCAGATATTGACTTTACAATCAATGAAATTGATAAAAAAAGAGGAATGGTTTTTATTCAAGCATCCGAATCGCACTGATCGAATACTAACAACCAGAGTGCATGGGTGTCACAGCTCATGTGCTCTTTCATTTTATAGACGGGAGGATGATTATGGCAGATACAGTATCTTTTGACAGTTTATTGAATACGACAACCGGGATGACTGCTATTGTTAACAACAAGAAGCACGACGATGATGTAGTCAGTGTAACAGGTGTTGACTGGTTTACCTATGCAGGAAAGACTGCCAGTACTATATATGTTTCTGGTAACAATTTTATTGGATTCGGGCAAAACGCCGAACAACTCAAAATCTGGCGCAGGGATGGCGCGGTTTATTATATTTACCGACAGGAAGGAACACTCACATCAGGAAAAAGATTCCTCAAAATCAGAGTTGAAGGATATGTATATTATTCAAGTACATCTTCATCATATGCGCTGAAATACGAAGTATTCTTGATAGAAGGACAGACATTATTTATCAATGTCGTTCAGAGACCTACAAGCAGTTCATACGCTGGCACATCGTCAATCACCGACGGAAAAACCACAACAAGTCTGAATATTTCTGTGTCTTCTACGGTACCAATTTCGATTCTGGTTAAGAACGCAGGAGTGTCACAGACAGTTAGCTATGAAAAATTTGTCGATAAATATGTCACTGGAATCACTGTTTCCAAAATGCCTGATAAGACTACATACTATCAGGGCGAATTGTTTGACAGCACAGGTCTTGTAGTGTCAAAAACATACAGTAACGGAATATCAGAAACCACCACTGATTATGAATTATCAGGATTTGATAGTAGTTCTGCAGGAGCAAAAGTTGTAACCGTTACTGCATCCGGCAAAACCACAACATTTGAGATTGCCGTCTTAGAAGTTTCTATTACCGCCATATCCGTCACTACTATGCCGAGTAAGGTAAATTACCACATAGGAAAAGAATTTGATTCTACGGGCATTGTGGTTACTGCAACAATAAGCGATGGAAGCACTATAGATGTCACAAAAGACTGTACGTATTCTGGATTTGACAGCAGTTCTCCAAAGCAATGTGGAATTACAGTTCATTATGGCAGTTTCACTTGTACATTTGAAGTTACTATTATGCAACCAGAAAGAATCTCGGACATATTTTGTCAAGGCAAATATTATTTTGTCGGTGATGCATTAGATCTTAAGGTATCTTATATAACTGTAGAATACTCAGACGGCTCAGAGGAAGTGACAAGCGGATACACAATTGAAAATAAGGCGCTTTTGGAAGCCAGTGTAATTCCTATTAATGTAGAATATTTTGGCGTGGCAATTACGTCAAATGTCACAGTATACAGTTCTCTTTTGATACATATCGGTTCTCCGAATTACGAAGATGTGACAGCTGAATTCGACATTGATGCAAATACTTTAACCATATCTGGAACTGGAAAATTCACATATAGTTTATCTGATAGTTTAGAGAAATCCGACATTTCTATCCCTGACAGCTTATATAAAAGATGTACAAAAATGGTTTTTGGAGACGGAATCACTGGCATTAGGAGCGGATTTAGTTCCTCATTCAAAAAATTGGAAAGCATTGTTTTTTCAAACACGATCGCAGAAATCGAACGTGGAAATTTTTCAATATTTTTAGGAACTAAACTTGAATTTCCGTCATCAATTAAAACGATTCTAGGAGGCGTGTTTTACTCTTGTCCTAATCTAACAGAACTACTTTTTCATGATGGCTTACAAACAATTGAGGGCGGCACATTCAATGAGTGTCCAAAATTAAAAAACATTGTTTTTCCAACGTCGTTGACTTCGTTATCATCCGGTGCTTTTTCAGGGGCGACAATAGATAATGTTGAAATCGGAAATGCAGATTCCATATTCAATTCATCCGGTATTTTTATTCCAAATTGCAAGAATTTGATAATTCGCGGCGGAACTATTGACGGAACAAATGGAACGAAATTGCTTTCTGCGCTCGAAAATCTTACGCTAAAAAGCACGGTTAAATTTACCGGAACATCACATTTTACACCATGTTCTAGTACTTTAAAAACAGTTACCATTGAAGACGGAATAACAGTAATACCAACATCGTGTTTTGCGAACTGTGGGAAAATCACGGAAATTACTATTCCTGCAAGTGTTATAAACATTGGAGATAATGCGTTTTACAATACTTCACTTAAAAATCTGGTAATTCCTGACGGCGTTCAAATTATTGGCGCTCAGGCGTTTCGCGGAACACAACTTACAAACGTGTCTATTCCTGCAAGCGTTACGGTCATTTGGGAAAATGCTTTTAACACGCCTGTTACAACAAATATCACACTGAACAAAAAAACAAATGAAATCTCTGGTTCACCGTGGGGAGCATCTGGCACAATCACATGGTTAATTCGGGCAACCAGACTTGAAGTTACTCATATGCCAACCAAAGCCAGATATTTCGTAGGCGAAACTTTTGACAGCGCAGGACTTGTAATTGCTGCATACTACAACGATAATACGTCAGAACAAGTAACAGGATATACCTTATCAAGCCCGGATATGTCAGTATACGGAAATAAAACTGTAACGGTTACATTCGA
>CYGL01000079.1_pt1 | contig 46942 bp, 77 predicted proteins | sample 485531 | NCBI WGS metagenome assembly CYGL01 (sample SAMEA3497897, study PRJEB9818) | human gut metagenome | reverse complement strand
TGTCGTAAAACTACGGGACAGCGGCGGATGCAACCCGCGTAAAAAAGCGTAGCTGGCAAGGAGTGAAAAATGAAACGCGAATATCTGAAAGAGCTTGGCTTAGAGGATGAGATCATCGACAAAGTTCTTGCTGAGAATGGCAAGGATATCGAACGGGAGAAGGGCAAGGCTGAAGCTGCCAAGGCGGACGCCGAGAACTTGAAAACCCAGCTTGCCGACCGAGACAAGGATCTGGAAGAGCTGAAAAAGAACGCCGGTTCTGCCGATGAGATCAAGGCTCAGATGGATGAGCTGAAAGCCAAGTACGACAAAGACACGGAATCTTTCAAGGCGCAGATTGCGGAACGGGACTATTCCGCCGCTGCTTCTGCTGCTATCACCGGCGCAAACGTCAAATTTTCGTCTAAGGGCGCTGAGAGGGCGTTTCGAGACGAACTCAAAGCCAAGGGTCTGACCCTGAAAGACGGCGCACTGGAAGGTTTCGACGATTTCCTGAAAGCCCAGCGTGAAGCCGACCCCGGCGCTTTTGCATCTGACAAACCCACCCCTTCTTTTGGCCGACCTGTCGGCGCGGGTGGTAAGGACAGCGGTACCGAAAACATTGGTATCGCCCTTGCAAAAAGCATCGGTGCAGCTACCGCGCAGAACAACAAAACGTACAGCGACGTACTGTCGCAATATAAGGGAGAGTGAAAAATATGGCACTGGGTACCATGAAATACTCTGAGGTTTCTGCACCTTCGGATGTGGAAATCCTGTACAACTCCGAGTATGTGGGCAAGGCCCTTACTCTGGATTCTACCGCATTTACCAGCGGCGTTTGCAAGGCTGGCACTCCTATGGCGGCTGATGGTAAGAAAGCCGCGACTTCCGGCGAATCCGGCAGTCAGACTTCTACCGCCGTCGGCGTCCTGCTGTGGGACGTTTACGAGGATCGCCCCCAGGGCACTATCGTTATCGGTGGCTACATCAACACTGCTAAGGCGCAGACGCATTCCGGCGTTACTGTGGACGCTACTGCCAAGGCCGCCATGAAGAACGTCGTATTCATGTAAGAGAGGAGGATAAAAGATGAACATTTCTGATGTTTTCAGCGCTGCCGCTATTGCTGTGCAGCAGACCGAGGCCGCGTCTAACCGTATGGCCTATCTGGGTGAGGGCTTCTTCCCTGCCAAGAAGAAGATGGGCCTGGATTTGAAGTGGATCAGGTCCCACAAGGGCCTGCCCGTTTCTCTGGCCCCCAGCAACTTCGATGCCAAGTCTACCCTGCGTAGCCGCGAGGGTATCAAGGTCGATGAGACCCAGATGGCCTTTTTCCGTGAGTCCATGTTGGTGAAGGAAGAGGATGAGCAGGAGATCATGCGTATCATCGACGGCAATGACCCCTACCTGGCCTCTGTCCTGTCCTCCGTCTACGACGATGCTTCCACCCTAGTTGAGGGTGCCCGCGTCGTGGCTGAGCGTATGCGTATGCAGCTGCTTGCCCCTGTTACCGATGGTTCCCCCAGAATCGTACTGGAAGCCGGGGGTGTGCAGTATTCCTACAACTACGACATCGACGGCAGCTACAAAACCAACAACTACAACGCTATTACCACCGCAACCAAGAAGTGGAGCGCCACCGACACCGCCGACCCCATGAGCGACATTCAGGACGCCTTGGATTCTGTCGAATCCAACACCGGCACTCGCCCCACTATCATGCTGTGCAGCAAGAAAACCATGGGCTATCTCAAGGCAAACGCCAAGATCAAGTCTGCTGTGCTGGCTCAGAACGTCACCGCCAATGTGTTCATGACTGATGCCCGTGTAAACGAGCTGTTCCAGAACGAACTTGGCGTGACCATCATCGTGTACAGCAAGCAGTACAAGGACGAGGCGGGTACCTCTCACAAGTTTTATCCCGACGATATGGTTACCCTGCTGCCTGAGGGCGCACTGGGTTCTACCTGGTACGGCACCACCCCCGAAGAGCGCACTTTGATGGGCAAGGCCGATGCTGATGTGTCCCTGGTTGATACCGGCATTGCCGTTGCTGTGACCACCACCTCTGACCCCGTGAACACCAAGACCACCGTCTCCGAAATCGTCCTGCCCTCCTTCGAGCGCATGGATGAGACTTACGTTATCAAGGTGGCCTGAGAAAGGAGTTAATCAATGGCTTACGCAACCTATGAGTTCTATCGTAACGAATACGGCGGCAACGCCATTGAAGAAGCTGATTTCAACGGCCTTGCTACCCGTGCTGCTGCCTACATCAACGCCGCCACTAGTGGGAAAGCCATGTCGGCAACTGGTGATGATTTAACGGCGGTGCAAATGGCTACCTGTGAGCTTGCTGAAATCTTCCAGGATGAAAACAGGCTGAACGCCCTGACCTTTTCCTCCACCGGTTCCATCTCTAGCGAATCGGTGGGGGGATGGTCCCGGAGCTACGGTACCAAAACTCTGAGCGCGGCAGACTTGCAACTGCTAACAGCACGCAAAAAAAGCGCGTTGTTAATCTACCTGCAAGGCACTGGCTTTTTGCAGGCTACCGGCTACCCGATGGCGAAGTGGGGTGACTGCTGGTGACGATGTTCCCACATACCATCACCCTGTATATCATCACTGAGGATCAGGTAACTTTCGAGCAGGTGACGAATATCACGGTGCTGGAAGGGGTGCTGTTGGATGCTGCCAAGGCAACCAATGTTCGTTCATCCGGCATGGAGAACGCCGATGCGGTGACTGTATACATCCCGTTCAGCGTGAAAGCCTACGACGGCCAGACCGCTGAAATCAAACGGTATGTATCCCCGAAGGAATACCATGCCGCCTCCGATAAAAGCGGCCTGTGGACGCTGGATTCTGCACCGCCTACCGATGTTTCTACATTCATAGTCAAGGGTGAGGTTGTAGAGCCTGAGAAGGATTTTCAGTGGATCAACCGCACACACGATGATGTATACAGAATCAATTCGGTGGATGCGAAGGATTTCGGTTCGGAAGAGATGAAACATTTTGAAGTAGGTGGGCGTTAATGATTAGCGTTAAAGTCGATGTAAAAATTGACGTCGCCAAGTTCGCCCAGCGTGCAGACAGAGCCAAGGAAGTTTTGGCAAATGAAGTCATGAAGGACACCGACCAGTTTGTTCCAGCCCTTACAGGTTCCCTTGCAGGGCGAGCTAGGGTGCAGGGGGATACCATCGTATACCCTGGCCCGTATGCCCGTTTTCTGTGGGAAGGTAAGGTATTGGTTGACCCGGATACCGGAAGCCCGTGGGCCAGGCCGGGAGCTACTAAAGTGGCAAACGGCAAGAGTCTGGTGTTCACCAAGGCAATGCACGGACAGGCGCAAAGTCATTGGTTCGATGCGTCCAAGGCTGTGAATCTACCTAACTGGGTAAAGAAGTACAAGGAGGCGATATTGAATGGATGACAAACCATTACGCATGGTATCCAGGGCGGAAACTGATCAGATTTCCAGAAAACTACTGGTTTGGCTGAATCAGTACGAAGATAAGCCTGCCAATATCGCCTTTGAATACCTTCCTTCCGATCAGCCTGGTATGGCGCTTTCTACTATCCAAGGGGCCTACAAAACCAAGGAATACGTTCGCGGGGCGTATCAGGGGCAGTATCAATTCAAAATCATCTACCGCCTGCAACCGTCCAGCAACAACGACCGGCTGAAAGCCGATGAAATCCTGGATGCTACTGGTGACTGGGCCGTATCCCGCCGCCCGTTGCCCTATTTGGGAGACGGGAAACAGGCAACTAAAATTACCTGCAACACCAGGGCGGCAATGTTCGCCCGGTACGACGATAACACCGAAGATCACCAAATTCTGATGACTATGGACTATTTTTCCAACTGAAAGGGGAAATGAAAAAAATGAAACTTTCTACCCTTATGACAGGCAAGGAGCCGTCTCCTAGCTATTCCGGCGTTGCCACTGCCGACGATTTTGTCCTGGCTGTTGACATTGCTTCTTCTCCCACTGGCAAAATCGGTGACTATGTGGTTGTCCAGGGCGGCATCACTAACGTTGATTCCCAGTTGAACCCGGAGAGCGAGGACAAGACCTATATCCGCAACGGCAAAGTGACCACCAAGACCGCTACCCAGCGCACGTTCAACGTCACCGGTGATCGCATGTTTGGCGATGATTTCCAGGACTACGCCCTGTCTCACGCTATCAAGTTCGGCACCGGTCAGGCCGTTATCGTGCCCTACGTCTATTTCTCTCTGCTGACCGGCAAGGGTGAAAAGGGCACCGCTGCCGTTATCGTGAACTCGGACGGTTCCGGTGAGGCAGGCGCTTCCGCTGAGATCGATGTGGATATTATGGCAACTGCCGCCCCCACCGAGTACACCTATTCCGCCGACGTGTAACCAAAGATAAGGAGGACTAAGCATGGAAACCTATAACATCAACGGCGTTGCCGTAGAGTATGACACCTTCGACACGTACAACATGGAGTTGTTCGTCAGCGAAGTGGAACATTCACAAAACGAAGCTGACGGCCTGCCCAAAGAGACTATGGCCTACTTAAAGGGCATGTGCGAATTGATTCGTGATTTCTTCGACACCCTTATCGGAGAAGGAACGTCCGAAAAGTGTTTTGGTACAAGAAACAACGTGAAAGCTATGATATTCGCTTACGGTAGTTTTATTCACGATGTAGGCGAAAAAATGGCATCCATCGAGGATTTCGTTGGTACCATTCCTACATTCGGCGTCCTCACCGCCCCCACCAACCGGGAGCAGAGACGCGCAGAGGAACGGGCACGACGCCGCGCAGAAGCCGCCGAACGGGTGAAGCTGCGCAAGGACAATGAGGGCTAACCCGTTTCGGGCGCTGCCGGATCATGTTGAAGTCAACGGGAAGCGGGTGCCGATAGACCCTAGCTTCCGTGTTGGTGTGGCGATAGAGCTAGAGGTATTGAAGGAAGAAAAGCCGGATGTAGCTGGCCTATTAAGCCTTTTCTACCGAGGCTCTGTCCCTGCCGATGTTAAAGCCGCTGTTGATGCCATGCTCGGCTTTTTCCGTGGGTACAATCAGGCCGACGGAGAACCAAAACAAGGGGATAAGAAGAAAGGAGGAAGAGTATACGACTTTGAGCAAGATGCCGAAGCTATCTCTTCCTCCTTCCTTACTTACTACAACATCGACCTTACCAAGACGGACTTACATTGGTGGGAGTTTCGCCGCCTGCTGTTCAACCTGCCGCATGAAAGCAATTTTATGCAACGGATTATGTACCGAACGGCGGACTTAAACAAGTTAGACCGGACGCGCCGCAAGCATTTCAAGAAAATGCGTGAAATCTACGCTATCAAGGACACCGTATACCGTAAAAAACACATGACGGTGGAGGAACGCGACGCCGAATTGTTAGCGCGGATAAACAGGAGATACCAGGAGGCAGAGGAATACGTCAAACAGAAGGGGGAAGGTGATTAAGGTGGTGACGTAAATGGCTGATGGTTCTGTCACAATTGAAATTAACGGTGATGCCAGCGAATTAATAAACTCGTTAAAACAAGTTTCATCTGCTGCCTATGATGCCGGGGACCAGATGGATGAAGCCGGTGGCAGTGCTAGTAAATTCGGCGAAATCTTCAAGGGCACTTTCATGGGCAATCTCGCTGCCAAGGGCGTCGAGTTGGCCGTTGAAGCCGTTAAAAAACTCGGCGAGGCTATGATCGACGTCGGCAAGCAGGCCGTCGAAGCCTACGCTTCCTATGAGCAGAATGTAGGCGGCATTGATACCTTATTTAAAGAAGCCAGCGGCACGATGCAACAGTACGCCGCTAACGCCTACAAAACAGCCGGGCTTTCTGCCAACCAGTACATGGATACGGCTACATCGTTCGCTGCGTCTCTGATTTCTGGTCTGGGCGGTGATGTAAACAAAGCAGCGGAGGTTGCTAACCGAGCTATCACCGACATGTCGGACAATGCAAACAAAATGGGCACCGACATGCAGAGCATACAGGACGCCTACCAAGGTTTTGCTAAGCAAAACTACACAATGCTCGATAACTTAAAACTGGGTAGACAGTGCCATACCATTGCCCAGTATAAACCCTGTGAAAACGGTGAAACCCCAAACAGATAATGCTGTGGGCGATACCGTGCGAAACGCTAAATTATAGTGAACGTGTAACGACTATCGAAATGACGGGGAAACCCGGAACAGAGTAGAGTACGCCCAAGCGGGCGGAAGCGCAGGGGGCCGGAAACGGTCAAGAGATAGTCTGACCTGCATGGAAACATGCAGCAGCCGAAAGGCGGGTACAGCCTAGCGAACTGTACTGAACTTACTTGTATGGCGGCACGCAATCAGAAATGATTCGCCTAATCAATGATTCAGGCGTCCTTGGTAAAAAAATCAGCAGCCTAGATAATGTGTCGTTTGCGACAATGATCGAGGCTATCCATGAGGTACAAAACAATCTCGGTATCACTGGCACCACGGCGAAGGAAGCGGCTACCACCATCGAGGGTAGCGTAAACTCTATGAAGGGTGCTTGGGAAAACTGGCTCGTCGGGCTGGCAAGCCCGGATGCAGACCTTGGTGCGCTTACACAGAACCTAGTCCAGAGCGTTGTTACAGTCATTCAAAACGTCGGGCCGACTATCGGACGAATTCTTAGCAATTTGGGAAGCCTCATCCTGGATGGTCTGAGCAATCTATTTCCCGACGTTGCAGGCCGGATTTCTGGCCCTATTGAAAGTGTGAAATCGGCATTTTCCACGCTTGGGGAAGCCATAGGCAAGGTTTTTACACCAGAACGAACGGCGGCAATCAGTGAGTTTTTCCAGAAATTTACCGAAATTGCGGCAACGGTAGCTATCACAGCTCTCAGTGCTGCCCTTGAATTTTTGACAAACGTAATTACCGCCGTTGTAACGGTAATTGGTGCACTGATAACCTTTTTTAGCACCACCTTACCCAATGCAATCCAAACGGTAATCACTTGGTTCCAGAATCTACCGGATGCCATTTTTAACGCATTGACATCGGCGGGGACAGCTATTCGCAACTGGGGCAACTCAGCAAAGGAAGCGCTGGTAAACGCTGTAACCAATGCTATCAATGCAGTTGTTACGTGGTTCTCCGGGCTGGCAAGCAAAATTACCAGTGCTTTAACGGCGGCTGGTGCTGCTATCCGCAACTGGGGCAACAACGTTAAGCAGACGATGGTGAACGCCGTAACCAATGCCATTAACGCGGTGGTTACATGGTTCCAGAATCTCGCTGGTAAAATCACAAGTGCGCTGACTGCGGCAGGCGCAGCTATCCGTAGCTGGGGATCGCAGATGATAGCCAACATGCGGCAGGCGGCAAGCAACGCCGTAAACGCGGTTATCACCTTCTTCTCGTCCCTTCCCGGCAAAATTAAGAGCGCTTTAGCAGGTGCTCTTTCCGCCCTGATTAGTTGGGGTTCTCAGATGGCGTCCCAGGCCAGGGCCAAAATGGTGCAGGTTGGCAACAACATCAAATCAACGCTTTCTTCGTTGCCTGGACAGTTGAAATCCATCGGTGCCAACATCATCCAGGGCCTTATCAATGGTATCTCTAGCAAGATAAGCGCGGCTATTGGCAAAATCAAGAGTTTTGCCGGACAAATCAAGAGCGCTTTCACCAGCCTTTTAGGGATTCATTCGCCGTCCAAGGTATTCTACGAATACGGCGTGAACATCATTCAGGGCCTTGCAAACGGTATGAAAGAAACCATCAAGCTAGCCCGTGATGCAGCTAGAAACGTTGCTAACATCGTTTCCAAAGAGGTTGAAAAGCTGAACGCAGAGATTGAAAAAATCGAAACGGCAGCTAATGAACGTGCGGCAGCTAAAGAACTTGCTGAGTACAAGAAAAACCTAAAGGAAAAGAACGACGAACTAGCCAAAGCGGAAATCAAGGACAGGGAAAAAATTCAGGCTGATATCGACAAGCTGAATGAAGATTGGAACGAAAAGCAGCTCCAAAAGCAGGAAGCGGCCCAGAAGGAAGCCTTGAAATCCCAAGCGGATGCCCTGAACGAAATCAAGAACAACTACGAAAAAGCGCTGAACGCTGTTGAAAGCAGCCGGGATAGCTTGCAGGGCAAACTAAGCGATGTTGATCTATTCACCGAGGAAGAGGATGTTTTCCAGCTGACCAACTTGCAGGATAGTATCAACGCTATCAACAAGTACGGCGATACCATCCAAGCCCTGAAAGATCGAGGTATTGCGGATAGCTTGCTTGATGAAGTTCTGGGGTTGGACCAAGAAAAGGCCATGAAGTACGCCAATGCCCTGTTGGGCATGGCGGACGATCAATATGAGAACTATATGGCCTTGTGGCAAGAGAAAGAAGCAGCATCTAAAAAAGTTGCCCAATCCATCTACCAGACGGAAATCGACGCTATCCATGACGAATACCTGGATAAGCTGCCGGATGAGTTTAAGCCTGCTGGACAGGAAGCTATGGACGCTTTCGGCGATGGTTTGGCTATCAGTGGGGAGCGGGCTATCGCTATTGCAAAGAACGTTTCTGATAGCATCCTGGCAGAACTGGATAGAATCAACGCCGCCGACGTGGTTTCCAGCGCGGTAAATGCCGAAGTTTCCGGTTTCTCCGGACGGTTGACCGGCACGGTGAACGACAAGGCGGCACAGGCCGCGTCTTTGAAAACCGAAGACTTGACTGGGTTGGCAAATGCCATTGTCCTAGCATCCAGCGCCCAGGGACGCAGTAAGGAAATCGTGCTGAACCTGAACGGCAAAGAGGTTGCCCGCGGCCTGATTGATGATATCCGGGCTGTGGAAGACCAAAGCCCGCGCATTGTAAGCGATTAAGGGGGTGGGGAAATGAACGAAGATACAGGCAACATGTTCCTCTCTATCGATGGAATCGAAGTCGAAGATTTGGAAGAGGGGGACTACACCGCCTATGAGGAAGAGCTAGGCGTCTCAGAGCGCATGATTTCCGGGCGGCGTATCGAAGAGGTTCGCGCCACCATCTGGCACGTGGAACTGGAATGGTCCGCAATCGACTATGCCACCATGCAGCGGATTGCAGAGGCCATGAAAGCAAAGCGTCGGCATCAATTGTTTTTCCTGCCCTCTACCGGCGGGAAAGAGCTGGTGCAGGGGTGGTTCCACCTGGTAGAACAGCCCCAACCCACGCTCACCCGCTGGGGAGACGCTGGCCCCACCTGGGGCGGGTACAAACTGGTGTTTGAGGAGATTGACGGCCATGATTAAACACAGCGCAGAATATGATGCCGCTATCGTGGCCGATTCGCGGAAACAGTTAGTCCGGGCGGTGTTTGATTTGGTTGACCCAGATGCAACCATCAATAGCATCACCCCCAATGAGGAGGGGCCTATCTCCAACTCCGCACAGGTGGCGAATCGTGGCAACGATGAAAGCCCGGATACCATAGCAACGCTGGAACTGAATCGCTGGGTACTGGATGGCAACTTTACCATCCGGCCCAGCGACCCGGCGGACAGACGGGGACAGGTTGGTTGGGAAGGGGAGACCCTATCAGGTCAGGATGGAAGCTTTTCCGAACCCTATCCCTACATCGAAATCGCAGTATCCAACATCGAAATCTTGCAGGCAGTAACAACGCAGTTTTCCGGCAAAACAGCGGACGGATACCCAACTGAGTTCGATGTCCAGGTTTGGAGCGGCGATAACCTACTGTATACCAGGTCTGTAACGAACAACCGAGATACCAGTGTGGTAATTGATGGATTCACGGTGAACTATCCCACACGGGCGCGGCTGACTATCAAGAAGTGGTCTCTGCCTAATCGTGTTGTCCGGGTTTTGCGCCTGCTATTTGGTCTGTACGAAACATGGGACACGAAGGTTTTGCAGTCCGTGGATATCCTGACAGAGGTGACTTTCTCAGGGCTGAAAATCCCGTATTCGACCTGTGACATTCGGGTAGAAAATAAAGACCATCGTTTCGACCCCTACGCCCCCAACACGATCTTTACGTCTATCGAAGATCGACAAAGAATTGTCGTGGAGCTGGGCCTATACCTAGAGGATGGGACTGTCGAATGGTTGCCAGGTGGCACCTACTACCAGCAGAGTGCAGGTTGGAAACTCCAAGACCTCACTGTTGAATGGTCTCTGGTGGATGTGATCGGGGCGCTGACCAAGAGGAATTTCATCGTCCCCGAAACCCTGCCAACGAAGGTATCCGGTTGGGTAGAGGCTATCATGGCAAGTCTGGGCGCGAATTTCCGCACAAACTACATCGTAGAAGATGCTGTAAAGGACATTTCCGTTACAGCCACTAAGGACGATATCAAAGACAAAAAGTGCGGCGAGATGCTGCGTTTCCTCTGCATGGCAATCAACGCATGGCCCCGGCAGGATTTTGCAACCGGGTATCTGCGTGTCGGCAAGCTGGCCCAGGATGAAGGGAATCGAATTACCCTAGATAACATGTACGAATACCCGGAAATGTCGGCAAACGATGATATAGCGGATATCACGTTTAAGCTGGATAACAACAACGAAGTCACATTTTCCGGGAATAACACCGAATCCGAAGTGTCCCTGAGTGTGGATAACCCATTTATCCACACCGAAGCGGATGCCAGAAAGGCGGTTATTTCCTGTCTGTTCGAGTACGGCGGACGTTCGTTCAGCGTGAAAAGTCGGGGCAATCCATCCAGCGAATGCGGCGATATCCAGGCTGTTGATACGCAATTCAAAAGCACGATTTCCGCCCGACTGTACAAGCAGCAGCTTACTCTAGAAGATGGTGTTATGCGTTCCAGTCCGTCCGAGCTGGTGCAGTCTCCCAATGATTCCATGTATCAGAACAAGATAGTTCTCACTGGTTCTGGTACCTGGACAGCGCCCCAGGCCGGTGCAATCAAAATCACGCTGATTGGCGGCGGCAACGGCGGCATGGGCGGCGGTGGCGGCAATATGCTGTGGGGTGATTCTTTCGACCCGAAGGACAACGACGGCGGTATCGGCGGCAATGGTGGCAAGGTGTTTATCATCGAAACAACCGCCACTAAAAACCAGGCGTATACCTACGCTTGTGGTGCGGCTGGTACCGGCGGCGCTGGTGGCGCAAAGGGGCAGGATGGTACCAAGGGAACGGATGGCGGCGCTACCACATTCGGCGTGTTCACGTCCGCCAACGGCAAAATCTACACCTCTGGTTTGATGGATATTCAGAGCGGCGCTGTGTACGCTCAGAAAGGCGCTGACTATGCCGGTACAATCACCGGCCTGGAAGGTTCGGGCGGCGCAGGCGGCAAGCAGGGCCGAAATGGTAAGTACGCCCAGCGCAAGGATAAGGAAACCGGCATGTACCATACCTATGTTGCCGCACGGGCAACAGAGGGAACAGCCGGGGAGAATGGAAAACCTGGGTGTGTAATCGTAGAATGGTAGGTGATTCAATGGGTGTAAAGTATTCCTCAATTACAGAAAACGGTAGTATCATCGACGCCCTAATCACGGACCGCACAGCGTCGGATGTTGCCGAAGCTGTTAGTTTAGCCCAGAAAATCAGCACAGGAAACGCAACGGAAGCGGAAATCGCTGAGTTCCTAACTGTGATGAAGGGGAGTTACAACTACACCGACATGAACCGTGTTGGGCAGGCAGTAGCTTACCTTCGAGACAGACTGCGCGACGATGCCGGTACCTCTGTTGAGGTAGCCCCTAAAACCGACTGGGCTAACGGTGATATCCCAACCACGGAGCAGGCGGCGCAGTATATCAGCGATGTAAAAAACATCCGTGCGGCGTTTATCCTGCCAGAGAATACACCACCGGCTCCCGAATCCCTATCCAACCTAACCTACTCCCAGGCGAACGATATCGAAACGATATTCCAAAACCTGGACAAAACAATCGAATCGCTGAAAATCACGCTGATAACCAGCGGAGAGGTTTTCAGCGGGGAGGTGTAATATGATCGATTCTGTATTAAAGGGGAGTGGCAATAGCCGATTCCTGAAAAGCGCAGTACCAGCCGGGACTAGTTGGGCGGATGCTTTGGCAATGCTCCAAGCCGGTACATTCCCTATTGATTTCAACGGCATCAACACCGAAGGATTTCAACAGGTGGGAACGCCCTTGAACAAGGCTAACCTGCTGAAAGATGCAACCGCCGCTCAAATCGGCCTCCCCCCCTCCACCACCCCCGACGGCATGTTTCAGGCGCTTGGGAATACGGGGGAGTTGCATGTTTGGAGGAAGACGGTTACGACAGCGCAGGAGATTCCGGCGAAGTATGAATTGGGCGAACTGCAAACAGGCAACTTCCAGTTTATCGGTTCCGATTATGTCACCTGGGAATACGGTACTCCGATAGTGGGTGACGATGGTACAGTATCTCTGACATCATCGGGAAGCTCAAATGTAGATTATAGCTCCAATCTGAATGATCTGAAAGGTAAGTATTGCAAACCGAATAAAGCTTCTGGCGTATTCTTGGCGAATCAGGTGATATTTATCCCTAGCGATGCTGTATTTACACCCTCCGGCAGCGCAAAGTATGTAAGCAAGTATCAATCGGTAATCGGAACACCAAAAACCCCCGCCGGAACAACCACCACCTACCCCGTATCAACCAACCCCAATGCGTATCAGGAGGGGGATGATGCGAAAGCGGCGGGGTATGTGGTGGGGGAGGTTGAGAACAATGTCCAAATTCTGTCCGGCGGTGACAATTGGCCCACAACACTGTATTATGCTGATTCCGTAGATGTCGACAATGAAGGACAACTTTCCTTGCGATCCCCTAATCAGTATACTTTTACGACATCTTCGCAATACCAAAATGTAAGCACCCTTGCAGTTGGGCGTTTCATCAAAATAGTCCCAGAGGCAAGCAGCGGGTTCTCGTTTAGGGATGGAATTTGGTTTATCCCATCTGATGCAACGGTCACAGTCAGCAACTACAAAATATACGCCAGTAAAATCCAAAAAGTCACCGGCTACGCCGCTATCCCTGCCGGAACCACCATCGAATACCTGGGCAAGCTGGGGGATAAGGCGCGGTTGCAGGTGGTGAGCTATGTGGGAACAGGGACGTATGGGAGCAGCAACCCGAACTCGCTGACGTTTGATTTTGTGCCGAAGTTCATAGTAATTATTGGAAAAAACAGTAAAAATACCAACAATCTACAGTACAGCTTACTATCTCCATTACTTGATATCGGCGCCTTTCTTTCGTTGGAAACAAATTATAATGCTTATTCTGCTGTCCCAATTGTATCGGTATCAGGCAAAACTATAACGTGGTACAGCATTGGGGATGGCTACCAATTAAACACTGCCGGTACCAAATACTACGCCATCGCTATCGGCTAAGGAGGGACGCACATGTACTACATCAACACCACTGGCCCCAACCACGGCAACCCCACCTCCACCCCCTTCCCCAACTCCGTCTCTCTCCCCGATACCCTCTTGATGGACTACATCAACACTAAGGGCTTCTGCACTCTCACCATCGTTGACAGCGCTGTGACGGCGCTGGCGGTAGATCAGGAGGCGCTGGATGCCTACAACGCAGAGCACCCGGAGGTGGAGCCTGAGAAGCCTGTGACTGTGGAGGATCTGTTAGCGGCTCTGCTCGGGGAGGAGGTGAACAAAAATGGATAAACTGCAAGCGGTGCGGGAGCTGAGACGGGCTATTCAGCTTTTCCTGTCCACGTTGGACCCGGAGGAACACGCTGAAACTCTGCTAGAGGTACCGACCGTGTTTCCGGCCTACGAGGTAGGCCACGCCTACAAAATCAAGGATGTGTTTTCCTACGGCACCAACGCCGTAGGAGACCCGCAACTGTACCAGGTTTTGCAAGCCCACACATCCGCTGAACAGTGGCCCCCTGATACGGCAACCAGCCTGTATAAAAAGATCGGGGTAACGTCCGGCGGCTATCCTGAGTGGGTTCAGCCGTTGGGTGCTACCGATGCCTACAACAAAGGCGATATTGTCAGCTATAAGGGCAAGCTGTATCGTTCGACCATCGACAGCAACGTTTGGGCACCGGATGCCTACCCCGCCGGGTGGGAAGCCTACCAGGAATAAACAAAGAAATGAGGTGCCATTATATGGAACCTGAGCAGATCATCACGGCGCTCCTGGCTGTGCTGGGTTCGTCCGTTGTCGTGGAGATTATCCCCATTAAAATCAACCCCTGGACGTGGCTGGCCCGAAAAATTGGGAAAGCCATTTTGGGAGACGTTACAGAGCAGTTGTCCGGGATTTCCGAACAACTGAAAAGTCACATTGAAGCGGATGCCAGGGACAAGGCCAAGCGCCTGCGGGGGCGTATCCTGCGGTTTGCCGATGAGCTTTTGCAGGGGGAGCGGCATAGTCAGGAGCATTTTAATGAGATCCTGGAAGATATCACGGAGTACAACCGCTACTGTTCTACTCACCCCGATTTTCCAAATGATAAAGCCGCTATCTCCATCGGCCACATTGAGAACGTGTACAGAGCGCGACTGGAAAACAACGATTTTTTGTAGGGAGGGACGCACATGAAACAACTGCTGAAACTGCTGGATGTTAAGAGCCTGGTGACATTGGCCATGACCGGGGCGATGATCGCCTTGCTGTTTTCGCCGGTGGATGTGAACCAGGACGCTGTGGCGCTGTTCTGCACGGCCTACGGGGCCATCATCACGTACTTCTTCACGAAAAAGCAGGATTCTGGGGGCGCTTGATGCCCCCTCTTTGGGGCACACTGTAAAACCGTCTTTTTCAATTAACTTTTTACTTAACCTTATTTTATACCTTAAAAATACGTTAAGTTTTTTGTTAATGTCATATTGCGAAAACTACGGAATAAAAAATGGTGCCCCACGAAAGGGGCACGGAATGAGGTGGAAACATGGAAAAACCGATCAGTTACCTGCAAACGGACTCTCGCTGGGCCAACGTGGACTATTCCGCAAAAGGGGAGAAGACCACCATCGGCAAATCCGGCTGCGGCCCCACTGCCATGGCGATGGTGCTGGCCACCTGGGCGGACAAATCCGTCACGCCGAAGAGTGAATGCGCCTGGGCGCTGGCCCACGGTTACAAGGCCCCGCACCAGGGGACTTATTACGGCTACTTCGCCCCCGCCGCCAAGCGCTTCGGCCTGACCTGCAAGATGCTCAACGGGGCCAGCATCTACGGAAAACCAAACAGCCCGTACCACGCCCAGGCCAAGGCTTCCGTGGACCAGGGTGATCTTGTGATCGCCTGCATGGGCCGTGGGCTTTGGACGTCTTCCGGACACTTCGTCCTGGTTTGGAAGATCGACGGGAATACCATCTACATCAACGATCCTGCCAGCACCCGGACGGTGCGGACGCAGGGGGACTATTCGCTGTTTAAGCAGCAGGTGAAATACTATTTCATGATAAAAAACACGGCCGCCTTGCAGCAGCCGAAAAAGGAGGACGACGATATGGACATTGATAAGATGATCGCCAACATGACGGGGGCGCAGGCGTTCGCGCTGTATTCTAAGGCCATGGCGTTCGCCGGGGCTGTGGCGGAACCGGAGTGGAGCAAGAAGCAGGGCCATTGGGAGAAAGCCACCCTGAAAGGCATCGTGGACGGGCAGGAGCCGGAGCGCCCTGTCAAACGGGATGAGTTGGCCGCTGTGCTGGGCCGTCTGGGGGTGCTGGACTGAGGGGGTGGTGGTATGCCACGCTATCGGTACAGCCCCGCACAGTTAGAGAAAATGCACGGAAACCCATGGCTCACCGACCGGGAGCGTGCTGCGTTTGAGTTGCACTACCGGAGAGGTTGGCCTATCGAGGACGTGGCGGCAGAACTCGATGTGAGCCGGGGGACCGTCAACAACGATCTAGCTAGTATTCGGCGGAAAAGTCTGTGAAAAGGGGACGGATTACTCCGTCCCCTCTTTTTTAGCCCTATACGCTTTATCCCGGCACGCTTCCGAGCAAAATTTCGCTGTGCCGCGCGTTAGTTTCTGGATTGGTTTCCCGCAAACAGCACAAAATTTTTGCTGTTCTGCTTTTTTTCGTTGTTCCCGTTTTCTGCTGTTCTGCTGCATCCTAATTTTGGAACATTCAGAAGAACAGGTGAGGACATTTCCGACGCTTTCCGGTGGAATCGGGTTTCCGCAAACCACACAAAAGCGTTTCGGGCCGTCCGCTTCGGCCATTTTTCGCACCTGTATCGCATCCTCTAACGCATCAAAAGCGCCGAGATATTCCCCGCGATAGGATACGTGCCACTTTTGTATCCCTGCATGCCAGGAGACGCCACGGATGATGCTGTTCGGGTCCTGTGTGCCTGTACTGCGCTTTTTTTCACGAGCAACGATACCATGCCTAGCTCTGTACTCTGCGTTTTTTTTATTGCGGTATCTCCGGTAACACGCCGGGCAACGTGTAGTCAGCGTGTCACCGGAGAATTCTGCACCGCAAATGGCACAGATTTTAGTTTTTTCAGCCATGGCAAAAATCCTGCCGCACCAAGCGCACCAGCATGAGGCGCACATATTCGGGGGCGTTGCTAGCCCCACTCTCCCAGTTTTGGACGGTCCGGGGTGGGATACCGTACCAGGCGGCAAACCTGCCTTGTGTCAGGCCGGTCATGGCCCGGAGTTCTGCCACGCTCTTTCGGACGTCTTCCCAGAGCTGGGCCAGGTATTGCACCCGGTCTACCGGGATTTGGGCGGTGGGTTCGTCTCCCCAGGCGCTGGAAAGCGCCCAGTCGGAGACGAAAGCGTCTCGGTCGGTGGTAGAGATGGCGTCCTGGATCAGTTTTTGTTCATTCATTTTTTGCGTTCCTTTCGCTTTTTTACTGGGTATACAACCACATTGTCCTGCCTGTTTTCCAGGTGGATAAACGTCGGGGCAACCCATTTCAGGATCAGCTTACGTTCTCCACCCTTTGGCCCCGTCCAAAAATGGTGCCAGTGTCCCCGGCGGGAGTGCGGAGTTTTTTTGGAGCCGCTACCTGGCTCTATCTCTGCGTGAGTGGGCGGTTGGGCTTTGAGTTTGCGGATCGCCGCGCCAATACGTACGCCTACGCTTTTCACCTTTACGCTGCTTTTTTTCTTTTGGCCTTTTCTGGATTTCTGATTGTTGTCCGGTTCTGGGGATGGGCCGCTTGTGATTTCTGCGTTTTCCGACACCAGGTACAGAATTAATTGGATAGCCTGTAAATGCACCCTCCAGCCCTCATCTAAGGCGTTTTCCCCTGGCACCGGAATTACAGCATGTTTTCTGCTCTCCTCCGCGGTATCCGCGATGCATTCCCGGATTGTTTTTTGGGGGATGAGATGAAGAACCATCGGAAATGTTGCAACCATCCCGTTCCTCACCATTTGTAGGCGCAACTCTGTTCGTTTGTTGGTTAGGTCGTATTCTATCCATGCAAAAAAACCATCTGTCCCGTCCATTAACGACGCCTTGATGTATATGCATTGGTACGGCAAGTGCAGGAGAAGATCAGCTGGCAAAACATCATCCTCTGTCATGCTGTCTGCTTGCTCCATTAACACCTTGGCTAAATCGTAGTCAAAACTATATATTGTTTTGTTTTTTTGCCATGCCCAACACGCGGTGAGTTCTGCTGCGAGTTTTGCCGCAGTCTCAACCGATTCCTTTAGCGTGATAATGGAAAACGCCGCTCCTATCGGGAGCGGGCAATAGTCCGGGTAGTTCACCTCGTTTCCACGCATAGCAGCCATTCCATTCATCGTCTCGTATACGCCTGGAATTATTTTTGGCCAGAGTTTCACCAGTCTCATAGGCGTCTGGCTTTCTCTCATTTTGGTTTCCTCCTTCTTGCGGAGTTCGGCGGGCTTGTGACCGCTCTTAGCCGCATTACTGGGGCCGTAGCCCCGTCACTCTGCGATACCATACTCTGCGATCTCGCTCTCGCTGGCCTCGTGAACCTGTTCCATCAGGTCCTCGATGTCAATCTCCCAGCCACGAGCCAGGCGTTCCAGCTCGGCCAGGTCTACGCAGATTGGGGCGGAAGCGCCAAAGAAAGCGTCAAAGTGTTCATTGTCGGGGAAATAGTAAGTTTTCATAATATTCATCCTTTCTGGCCGGGCTTGTGACCGGCCTGCCGCATTACCAGCCCCGAAGGGCTGTCACTCTGCGTCGTTTTTATCAATATTCAATTTCTTCGTACCAGATGCCGGTCAGCTTTCCAGTGTCCAGGTCGATGATCTCTCCCTCTTCATCCACGCCACAGTGGATGTTTTCAAGGATTTCATCGGTGGTCATGCGGTTGGTGTCCATCATCTCGGCGTTAGCACCCACGATCTCAAACAGTTCATTCATCTTTGCGTTCATTATAATTTCCTCCTATATGTTCCGTGGGGTTTGTTCCCCTTCCTTTACTGTACTTGTATTATAACACCAATTTGGTGCTTTGTCAATAGATTTGCACCAATTTGGTGGTAAAATTTTGAGAAAACAAAAGCCCCCGCCGGTTTTCTGCAACGTGCCGGTGGGGGCGTACTACTAGCTTTTTTATTCATCAACCCGGACGATGAGTCCCTCATCATCCTGCTCCGGGCGGGAGTCGTAGCACTCGATGGTAACACCATCCCGATCTGCGTCCTCTGCGAGACGCTCTAGCATCTCGCTCGTCGAGATGCGCTCGTACTCGTCGCACTCGTCGCAGCCGAACCGGCCGCAACAGGGGCAGAATTCAAGGTCAGAACTCGTGTCATAGCTAACGGTCCACAGACCGTCATCCTGTTTTGCGTACTCCGTGTAGTACGCGTACCTGCCGCCGGTACAGCAGAGGTCGGGGTCGTAGTCGGACCAGTCGGTCACGACTATTTTTGTAATGTTCATTTTCATAACTATCTTCCCTTCTGCCCTGTCGGGCTTTCCTGTTTTTTATGATCTTATTATATACCGTCTTACCGTAGGAATCAATAGACACAACCAACAAAGTAACACCGTATATTTTGTGCAATGTGTATACTGTAATACCGTAGCTAAATATGGTACAATGTAGTAAAACGGGAGGTGAGAAGATGGCAGTTAGTAAGGCTCAACGTGCAGCCGCTAATAAATGGGATTCCGCAAACATGGCCGTTGTTACGTGCAAAGTGAAACGCGATTTAGCGGACGCTTTCAAAGCGGCCTGCCGGGCGGCAGGTGAGACACCTAACGCCGTGTTACGGGAGACGATGATAGCGTACATCTCTGAGCATGCGCAGAAATAACAAAGCCCCCACCGTGCTATAAAGCGCTGGTGGGGGCTACCTTTTCGTTTAGGGGAGAAAAGGTATCTGTAAAATACCACATTCCCAGTGTCGAAACCCGTCCCATTTTGGGGGCGGGCTTTTTTGTTGGGCATAATTTGGGCAGGAATTGAGCAGAAATTGGGCATCATTTGAACAAGCAAGGGAGTGGGAGATGGTAAAATTTATTCAGAACGAGGGGTGATAACTATGGCTGCTTACAGTGTGCCGAACTACAGCGGCAACTATCAAATGCCTAACCAGATGCAAAATGTGCAGGGCTATCAGCAGAATCAGGTATACCAGCAGGGGCAGAACTACCAGCCCTCTATGATTCAGCAGAACAACAGCGGCTATATCTGCCGCCCAGTAACGGGACGGGAGGAAGCGGTTGCCATGCAGGTTGATTTTCTGGGGCCTGGTACGTTGATGCCTGATTTTCCCCACGGAATCATATATTTTAAGCGATTCAACCCGAACACTGGGGCGGCGGATTTTGCCGAATTCCGTTTAGCGCCGCCACAGCCGGAACCAAAACCAGCACAGGGCGTAACGATGGATGATTTCAACGCCCTAGCAGATAGGGTTAGAAAACTGGAGAAAATGGAAGGTGGGATAAAAAATGATGCAAATGAACCCTATGATGTTTCTGATGCAGGCCGCTAGGAGTGGGAATCCTATGGGGATGCTGCAACAGCTAGCAGGCCAGAATCCTCAGATTTCCCAGGCTATGCGGATGATGCAGGGCAAATCAACCCAGCAGTTGCAGCAGATGGCCCAGAACATGGCAAACGAACGGGGCGTAAGCCTGAACGATGTGGCCCGGCAGTTAGGAATCACGATTCCTAGCAACCGGTAACAAAATATAACCCTTTCAGTTGGCGAATCTTGACAAAAATCGTCAAATCTAACTGAAAGGTGGTTTGTCGAATGGCAGACGAAATGATGACTGGTTATCTGGCCGGACAGGCTGATAACAACAACTGCAACGGCGGCGGTATGTGGGGCGGCGATGGTTCCTGGATTTTCGCATTCCTGATTATCGCCCTGATCTTCGGCGGCAACGGCTTCGGCTGGGGCAACAACGGCGCGAATGGCGGCGCAATGCAGGGGGCTATCACCCGTGCAGACCTGTGCGAAAGCTTCAACTTCAATGGCCTTGATAACGCTGTTCGCGGCGTGCAGAGTGGCTTGTGCGATGGATTCTATGCTATGAATACCGGGATGTTGAACGGTTTCAATGGTATGCAGCAGGTGGTTTCCAACGGCTTCCACGGTGTTGATAATGCTATCTGCGCCATGGGTTACCAGAATGCCCAGCTTATCAACGGCGTTACCCAGAACATGAACACCGGTTTTACCGGCGTGACGGCTGGCCTCACGGCTCTGGGCAATCAGATGCAGTCCTGCTGCTGTGATACTCAGCGGCAGGTGGAGCGCGGCTTCTGCGATACCAATTACAACGCTGCAACCAATGCCCGTGATATCATCCAGTCCACGCACAACGACGCCGACCGGATCATTGCGCGAATCGACCAGATGGAAACCGCACGGCAGGCCGAGAAGATCGCGGCGCTCCAGGCTGAAAACCAGGGGTTGAAATTTGCCGCTTCCCAGGCCGCACAGAACACCTACCTTGTAGCGTCTCAGGCGGACCAGACGGCAAAAATCATCAACGCTATCAACCCGCCCCCTATCCCGGCCTACCAGGTGCCCAACCCCTACACCGGGAACGCCTGCGGCTGCAATAGCGGCTGCGGTTGCTAATCCAACACATTCCGGCTATGCCGTGATACCAAAGGCGGCAGGCTAAAACCTGCCGCCTATTTTATGAGGAAGGTGTAAAAAATGTTTGATTTCAACGAATTCCAGGAAGCGGTTTGGCGTAGCAGAATGGCTAACACAGCAAGCAAACCAGGTGAAGGTTTTGGTTTGGGGCGTTCTTCTGCACCGGATTGCCAGCAGGACAACAGCAGTGAATTTTTCATGTTCGCGGCAATTATGATAATTTTCGGCGGCGCATGGATGCGTGAAGTTTCCAAAAAACTTGATGAACTGAAAGGAGAGAAAAACAATGGCCTGTAAGACGATTTGCCGCCTGTGCGACAAGCTGGTGATTTCCCAGGCGGTGAACTATTCCGCCGCGTCCGGGCTAATCATCAATATTCCAGCAGGTAGCTACACCAACGGGCAAAAAGCTTGCTTGGTGATCGCCCAGAACATCCCGACGGCGGCTACCATCAACGCGCCGGTATTTATCACCATCGGTACCGGCACCCAACTGTACCCTCTGAATCGTGCAGACTGCACCCAGGCAACGGCCTGTAATCTGCGAACCAGAACACGGTACAGCACCAGAATTTCGACAACGGAAACGGGTGGCGCTTTCAAACTGCTGGGCCGTCCCTGCTGTGCGCCCAGCAACACCCTGGCTTCTATTGATGGAACGGCCCCGACAACTAACGAAGGAGGCGGCGCAGGATGAGTAAATTTAGCAGAATGATGCTCCTAAACTCTGGTAGCAAAAAGGCTTCCGATGATCGCGAGGAAAATGAACGCCACGACCGGCAGGAACGCCACCACGACTACAACGTAGATGATCGTTTCCGTGATACCCGTGGCCGTGAACACTACGACAATGGCCGCTACGCGCCCCAGGACACTATGCCCTATTACCATCCCCCTTATGGAGGCTACGACGATAGGGGAGGGCGTGAGCCTGGCTATACGTGGACTAGAAACGGCGGATACGCGGAACCCACCAAAGCAACCCGCCCCATTGGGTTTGAGCGCGGTGATGCTCCCTACATGGGCGGCGCAGACGCTACCGTTCCCCGATACAACGAAATGGAGCGGATGCCTGGAAACCGCGCTATGACCGGCGGCGCAGAATCCAACGTTTCGCCGCGTTTCGACATGCAGATGGCCCAGGAATGGACACGCCGGATGCAGAACGAGGATGGCACCACTGGCCCACATTGGACGATTGATCAAACCAACAAGGTAATGGAACAGCGCGGGGTAAATGAGGACCCTGTTAAGTTCTGGGTGGCGATGAATATGATCTATTCTGATTTCGTCAATGTAGCTAAAAAGCTCGGTGTTTCTAACGTAGATTTCTACACTGAAATGACCCGCGCTTTCCTGGATGATAAGGACATTTCGGGGGATAAGCTGGCAAAATATTATGAATATGTTGTGAAATGACCGCATAAACAACCAGACCAGCAAAAAGGGCGTGAAACCCCAAAATCACTACACCCTTTTTACACCATTCTAGGCGTTTTTCGTGGTATCTCAGGGTACTTCGCGGAACGTCCCAAACCAGCAAAAAACCGTTGAGAATCAAAGGAAATCCTTGAAACTCAACGGTTTTCTGTTTGGCGGAGAAGGAGGGATTTGAACCATCAATTTTTCTTTGTAAATCAAAGGCTTCCTAACGCCACTACACCCTTTTTACAACACTTTCAATTTAGGGGGTGTAAGGTCGTAATCGGCGGATAGCAAACTTTCCTTCACTTTGTCCGCCCGGACCTGCCGAATGTGCGTATAAATATCCTGAGTGGTGGATGCCTGGGCGTGGCCTAGAATTTTTTGTGCATCGTTTACCTGGATGCCCTCTTCGTACAACATGGTTGTGTAGGCGTGGCGTATCTGGTGGGGGCTGCATGTTACCCCGCTTTCTTTACAGTATTTCCGCCATAGGTTCTCGAAATGGGCGTTTCGCATTAACTTCCCATCGTCACCAGGGAACACCAGCCCCTTGCCCTTTTTGCCGATCTTGGCAAAAAGGGCATCCATCAACGGCACTGGTCTGGTTCCTGCATCGGTTTTCGGAGTTTTGATTTTGGCCTGTGTTCCGATGTAGTACACGGATCGCCGGACGTTAATCACGCGGTTCTGCATATCAACATCATCCCAGCGCAGGGCCAGCAATTCCCCCCGGCGCAGGCCGGTATACAACACCCAATAGGCGAACATCCCGAATCCACCAGCGCAGTCCGTAGAATACCGGATACGTTTGATATCATCATCACTGGCTATCTCCCGCTTTTTGTGTTCCAGTCCACGGGGGACGCTCAAATCACGGGCGGGGTTGTCGTTGATGTAGCCACGGGCCACGGCGTATTTACAGATCAGGTTGATAACTGTTAGTTGGGTGCTGGCCGTCTTCTGGGCGGCGTGAGTTTCCTCGATGAAATCCAGCAGGAAATTGTTAATGTCAACCGGTTTGATTTCCCGAATATACCAGGCCCCGAAATAGCCCGTAGCGCGGCGCACAGCAGGGCTATATGATTTCGTGGTGTTGTGGGCTAGTGTTTTCACATGGGCGTCCCACCATTCATCTGCAACGCTTTCAAATGTCCTTCCAACCTCTTCCGCCTCCTGGTAGTCCTGAATCTTTTTAAGCACCTCACGCTTAGTCTTTCCGTAGAAATATTTGCGCTTGCTGCGCCCACCCTCTTTGATGGTGATGTATTCCTGATACAGGCCGTCTTTCCGTTTTAACATGTTGATTTTCCTCCTGTGTTGTGCTACACTAGCAGGGACTGGCAGCGTAGCAGCGTTGTCTAGTCGGGTTTATAGGGGGAGCCGCCTGCACTCGAATTTTGGGCGGTTCCTCTCTTTTTGTTCAATATGTCCATGCTTCCGCCTTGCAATAGTACAGCGTCCCTGCTATACTGGTACCGATGCAACGCGGAGAAGTTGAAAAATGTTGCAGATTTCTCCTAGCCGTGGGGGCTAGGTGCAGAAAAGCCGTCTGGGAATTCAGGGTCCCGGACGGCTTTTCTTTTATTCAAATTGCGCGTCTTGGGCTTCGATATCTTCCGTGGTTAGCCCGGAATCCAGAAGATACGCCTGCCGCTGCAACATAGCCTGTTGTAGGAAGGAATTTGCATTCTGGATATCCTCTTTTGCTTCGCTTAAATACTTCATCTCTTGCTTGTCTACGTACTTGACGATGTTATCACAAGCAGTCGATAGGGTGGCAGCGTAGAACTGCGCGTACTGGACGTATTCTTTGTTCGCTTCGGTTTTGAATTCGCCGATTTGCCCATAAACTTTGGACAGCATACTACTAGCGTTTTTGCAATCATCGTAAATATCCAGAAGATTGCCGCTCTCCATGTTTTTAGAAACGCCGTTGAATCTGGCCTCTGCGCTTTTCATTAGGCCGTAGATTCTAGTATCCTTTTCCTTGGCAACATCTACGCTGTCCTTTGCGCTTTCTTCGCTTTGCTCTTCCTGTTGTTGTTGGTTTGTGCTTTCTTCCGTCTTGTCCGTTTGGCTGGCCGGAGGGTTTGATGCCGTTCCGATGATTGCGCATACAACGAAAAACATCAAAATCCAGAACCAAACCCGCTTATAAACCGGCTTCTTAGGCTTGTTAGGGTCCTTCTTTTTCATTACATCCTCCAGGTAAAAATTTTGCCGCCCACGGCGGCAGAAAACTTAATACCTCACCCAACCCAGTCCACCGTTGAATATGTCGACCAATAGGAACACGATAACCCCGAATAGGGTAGCCAAAAGCGCAACAGAAAATATACGCTTCTGCTTTCGTTCGTATTCCAGGTGCTTCAACAGCCCTGCAATGCGCTGCTTATAGGCTTCTTCTAGGTGATTCTGCGATTCCTCTAACTGGGCCAGGGTAGTATTACTTCTCATGGCGCGTTCGTCCTGCGCCGCTTTCTCCGCTCTTAACATTTGCATGATTGCGTCCGCAATGTCCGGCGGCGGTTCGGATTGCCCATTGATATAACGGCTCACCATACTTTCTGAGCTGTTACATGTAGCGGCAATCTCCCTTAGTGTTACTCTTGTTTCTTCCTTCAACTCCTTTGCTGCCTTGGCAAATTTTCCACCATCATCACCCACGTTTCTACATCTCCATTCATTGCAAGGGGGGATGCAAAATGTTGAAAGGCCCCTTGCGTAGTTTGCAATGGATATTCCATACCTTCCATGTTATGGTAATCCAAGGAATATTGGAAAAGGGACGATTGGGGAATGGGATTCGCAAACCACCCCGCGCCCCACGTTTACACCAGAACACAATCGGGTATAATGGAGGTATAGGGATGGATCGCTTGCTGTTGCTGGGGAGGATTCAGGCCATTATAAACGGCCTGACAGACAGAGAGCTGCGGATGTTGTACAACCGCCTACTCACCGCCACGAAAAATGGGAGGATAACATGACTACAACCTATGGAAACAACGACCGATTGACGGAAATCATCAACCAGTGCCAAGAGCCGCGCAGGGTGTTAGCCCTGCTTGCCCTTATTGTTAAACCATGCTTGAATCAGAACGACAACACTAGAGAGGAAGTCCAGATCAGCGTCGGTGATGTGTTCACCCGGCTTGGTGATACCCAGGCCGACTAACACAGCCTCAACTTCTTCCTTCGTTACAAGGTCCTTCTGTCTCGCAGATTGCGGGGCGGGAGGATCTTTTTCGTTCCCATCAGCGAAGCCAAGTAAGAAATCAACGCTTGTTCTGCAAAATCTCGCTATTTGAACCAGTAAGTCAGACTTAGGATCGTGTTTCCCGGTTTCGTATCCATGCAATGTTGCCGGGGCGATTCCGAGAAGTTTTGCGAGTTCTCTTTGCGACAGGTTGGCCGCTTCCCGCGCCTCTCTGATTTTGAATTCCATATTGAAATCCTCGCTTTCTTTCGACAGCTATATAATAGCGCATTGCCTTGGAAATGTCAACAAGAAATTTGAGATTCTCTAACTTTTTGCGAAAAACCTCTTGACAAATTCGAGAATCTCAACTATGATATAACCAGAGTTTGAGAAACTCAAATTTTTACTAGAAGGGAGAGGTTAGATGAGGGCGAACATCGAGGCCGAACGTGGCCGCAAGCGGATTCCAAAGTATAAGTTATCCCGGATGCTTGGCATCTCCCAGGAAACTTATAACCGGTATATCAACGGCGAGAACTCCATTCCGTCCGATGTGCTTGTAAATATGCGAAACATCTTTGGGTGTTCCATTGATTACCTGCTCGGTGTCATTGATGAACGACAGGAAATCAGCTGAAAGGAGGCGATACCATGGCGAAGAAGTTTGTAGTGAAACCAGAGAACGGCAAGGTTGCCGTCCTGGTTGACGGGACGGAGATCGAGGACGTTACCGCCTACACCGTCCGGGAACACGCCGAGAACGGCTATGCAGAAGTCACGCTGTCTTTCATCGTGTGGGACAAGTGGCTGGTGTTCAAGGGCGATGATACCGACGGGTCGAAGAAGCCTGACCCGGCCTATCTGAAAGTCCTGCAAGAGGACCTGGCCCACGCGAAAACCCGGCTGGAAAACGCCGACCCGGAAGGGAAACTGTACGCACTGCAAGTGCTGTACGAAGTAGCACGGGAGATCGACCGCTACATGGCTTACAACAAGGAAAGGGGGAAGGAAGATGGAGAAGGCAACGTTCCACGACCATCTGACCCGATTGCGGGAACTGTTTCCCGAACGTGAGACGATCACGGTAGCAGAAGCCGCCCGCCTGGTTGGGTGTAAGCCCCAAACCTTGCGGGAGAGCAGAGACTTCCCCATGAAGCCCGTTGGACGGGCGAAGCGGTACCATGTAGTGCCTATCATCAACCTGGCCCGTTGGATGGCCTGCTGAAAGGTTGGTGTAGGAAACGCGAAGGAAATATGTGCTGACCGATGAGGTTAAACGAATCGGCGATAAAAAGCTGTATCGCATTCGTGCTGCGGTATCGTTTGGAGATGTGAAAGAGTGGGACAAAGGTGGGTTTGTTCAATCCACCGCGAACCTGTCCCACGCAGGAATGTGCTGGATATACGACGGTGCATGTGTGTTTGATTATGCGCGTGTTTCCGATGATGCTATCGTCTGCGAAAACGCTTGGGTATACGAAAGGGCAAAGATCAAAGAACGCGCCTGGGTTGGCGGAAATGCCGAAGTCTACGGCTTCACCACGATAACGGGCGAGGCATGGATCGGAGACGATGCCGTTGTATCCGGCAGGCAAACAATAACAGAATGAAAGGGGAACAGTAATGACTACTGTACAGGAAATCAAAACCCGCAACACCGAGCGGGAATGGGCTGATATCGAGGCCCTGGTACGGGCTATCAGCCCCACGCTGGAGAAGAACGCCAAGAAGCGGCGTGACGAAGAGGTCCGCAAAGCACAGGAAGCCCGGCGGAAGCGTATCCGCAACCGGCGCAAGGCGAACATCAACGCCGCCCTGCATAACGCCGGTATCCCGCTGCGGTTGGTGTGAGCGCCATGAAAGACGAGTTCACAGTGCCCGCTCAGAGGCCGTGGAGGGATACCAAAACGGGCGGCGCTGAACGCCGTGGACCATATCGCAAAGGCGAAAACCCGGAGATGGTTGAAATTTGCCTGAAATGCCCACGCGAGACGTGTAGGCCGAATGGCTGCAAATACTTGCAGAACCCACAGGAAAAATTTCCTATTCCGCCCCACTTTGCCGTCCGGCTTCGGGCTGGGTGGTCAAAAGCTAAACTGGCCCGGCAGTACGGCGTCACAGTCTACCGGGTGCGGAAATGGGCCGAAAAGCTGGGGAAATGAAAATGCCGCCCACAGGGGCCGAAACCCTGCAAGCGGCAAAGGAAAGAAAAAAACTATGGATATAGTACCAGAAAGGACGGGATTTGTCAAATGGAAAACGGAAGCGCCTTGTTTCCCATGGAAATCAACATTCCGGTGACGATGGACGAAATCAAGATTTTCACCGCCGCCGACTTTGATGATTTCTTCGCTTGGGTGGAGAAAAATCATGAGTATGTGCTGTACCGCTACCTGATGGAACGGCTGGATACCCTGAAAAGGTATATCCGCGAAGGAGGACTGACCAATGACCCTGTATGAAATCGATGCCGCAATCCTGGCGGCTATCGCCCACGGCACCGACCTGGAGACCGGGGAGATCAACAACCTGGACGAACTCATGGGCCTGCAAATGGAGCGGGACCGGAAGATTGAGAACATCGCCTGCCTGATTAAAAACTTGAAGGACGATGTTCGCGGCCTGAAAACAGAGGCTCAGGCCCTCACCGAGCGCCGCCGGGTGGCTGAGAACAAGGTTGCACGGTTGGAAGCTGTGCTTGATGAGGCCCTGGATGGGCAGAAGTTTACCACCCCTCGCTGCGCGGTGTCCTTCCGGAACACCAAGGCGGTAGAGGTGGAAGATCTGGATGCTGTGTTGAAGTGGGCCTGTAAAGAGTGCCGAGAGGATGAGTTCGTCCGCTACAAGGCCCCTGAAATTAACAAGAGCAATCTAGGCGCTTACCTGAAATCCGGTGCAGATGTTCCGGGCGCTAGGATCGTGGAACGGCGCAGTTTGGCGGTGAAATGATGGACAACATGGAACTGTATAACGCATTCCGGGAAGTGCCGGAAAACGCCAAGAAAAGCATCAGGGGCGGTCGCTTGAAGGGTATGACCGACATCAATCCCATGTGGCGCATTCAGGCATTGACGGAACAATTTGGCCCCTGTGGTATCGGCTGGCGGTACGAAATCACCAACAAAATTTTACAGCCTGGAGCTAGTGGCGAGATCGCTGCATTCGTTGATATCATGCTGTACTACGTTGATAAGGATACCGGAGAGATCAGCTTCGGAATTCCTGGAACCGGTGGCTCAATGTTTGTCACCAAAGAGAAGAACGGCATGTACACCAGCGATGAGTGCTTCAAGATGGCCCTTACGGATGCTATCAGTGTGGCTGCAAAATCTCTGGGTGTTGGGGCGGATGTTTACTGGCAAGCTGGCCGGACGAAGTACAACAACCCGGAACCGGCAGAACAAACCGCTCTGCCAAAATGTGAACAGTGCGGCAGTGATATTATCGCCACGTTCTCCAAAAAAGGGCAGCTTCTCAGCCCTAATTTCCTGGCTGACTACAGCCGGAAAAAATTCGGGCGGTGCCTGTGTTCCGATTGCATGAAACATGCAGAACAACAGGATGAAAGCGCCGGATGAGAACGCCAACAGAGGTGCTGCAAGGCCGTATTGTTGATTACGATGAACGAACGGCAGAGCTGGTTATTCGGGTGCCCTACCGCGATTGGGAATTGATGACCAAACGGCAGTATAAGAACTGCTTGGTGCAGCCCATTGATAGCAGACCGCTATCTGACAGGCAACGTAAGGCCTGTTACGCCCTCCTTGGTGAAATTGCTGATTACACCGGGGAGGGCAAGGATATGACAAAGGAGCGCATGAAGCTAAAGTATCTTCTGGAAGATACGGAGGATATGGGCAATCAGATATTCAGCCTAAGCAACGCTCCAATGTCCTTGGTTTGCGGGTTCCAGCGTTTCTTAGTGCGATTCATCGTTGATTGGGACATTCCGACACGATTCCCGTTGTTGGATATGGTAGACGATGTAGGGGATTACCTGTATAGCTGCCTAGCGCACAAAAAATGCTGCATCACAGGCCGACCAGCCCAACTGCACCATGTCCAGCGGGTGGGCGTAGGGCGAGATAGAACGGACATCGTGCACGAGGGGATGGAGGTTTTACCTCTGTCCCCGGAGATGCACCAGTTAGCCCACACCATGCCGGACAGCGAGTTTTTCGAGAAGTACCACCTGACAAATGGGATTATCCTGGACAAAACGCTCTGCAAGGTCTGGCATCTGAAAAGGAGGAAGGACAATGGAAAACCTGCTGTTGACCAAGAAAGAAGCGGCTGATTGCCTGAGAATCAGCGTTGCAACGCTTGATTGCATTCGGAAACGCGGGTTGGTCACGCCTATTAAGATCGGCGCTAGAGTGTATTACACCCCCGCCGAACTGCGCCGCCTTCTGGAAAAGAAGGAAATCCCAACACTCCTTCGGTATGACGAAGTCGTACCGTACAGACTGTAACGAAAGGAAGATACCATCATGGTAAATCACATGATCTTACAGGGCCGTTTGGTGGCCCAGCCCGAACTTCGGCACACTCAGAGCGGCGTTGCTGTTGCGTCGTTCCGCGTTGCCTGGAGCCGCAAGTACAAGGAAACGGAAACCAAACTGTTTCTGAACTGCGTTGCATGGCGGGGTACCGCCGAGATGCTCTGCAAGTATTTCGGCAAGGGGCAGGAGATCGTCGTAGAGGGCGAGTTGAACACTCGCGGCTACACCGACCGGGACGGGAACGACCGGCAGGTGACGGAGCTGATCGTGGCGCAGGCGCATTTCTGCGGACCGAAGGGCGGCGGGAGCAACCAGCCGAGCGGGAACTATACCGAACCGGAGTTCAGTGACCTCACAGGAGATGATGGAGAGCTGCCGTTCTGATAGGGCGGCTCTAAGGAGGGGAACAACCCAGATGTTGCCGTACATAAAAATCTATCGGGATTTCATCGACGTAGCCAAAGAGCTGGATGATGAAGAGCGTGGGAGGTTATTCCTGGCAATCATGCAGTACGCCAACGGCGAAGAAGTCCCGCCCCTGAAAGGGGCAGAGAAGATTGCGTTTGTCGTTCTTCGGTCCCAGATCGGCCGAGACGATGCCGCACACGATGAATACATCGAAAAGCAACGGGAAAACGGGAAGCGTGGCGGACGCCCAAAGAAAGGCAAACCAGAAAACAAAAACCCAAAAAACCCAACCCTTAAAAAGCAAAACCCAAAAAACCTTGATATAGACATTGACATAGACACTGACATAGACATAGACATAGACACTGACGTTGATATAGACATAGACGGAGAAGATAGCGCGGAGCCGGAAACCGTCTCCCCGCCGGTTATCTCCCTGCCGCTGAATGATGGGAGTTTTTACCCGATCTCCCAGGAGCAGTGCCATGAATGGGCGGGCCTGTACCCTGCTGTCGACGTGATACAGCAGCTTCGGGGCATGGTTGGCTGGTTGAATGCCAACCCGAGCAGACGAAAAACGAAACGCGGCATCAACGCATTTGTCAATCGGTGGTTGTCCAAGGAACAAGATCGGGGCGGCAGTAAAACGTCCCCTGCCAAGAGCGGAACGGGGTTTGAAACGTCAAACCCATTCCTGGAATTGCTGAACGAGGAGCGTGGATTGAGTGGATAGAACTGAAACCCTAGCTATCATGTCCGTGTTGAAAGCGGCCTATCCCAGCTACTACCGCGACATGAAACGGGCTGATGCCGAAAGCGTGGTTGCTCTGTGGGCAGAGATGTTCGCCGGTGATGATTACGCTGTCGTTGCCGCCGCCGTGAAGGGATTGATTGCCACGAAAACTGATTCCTTTCCGCCCCCCATCGGGGCTGTGAAAGCCAAAGTCCGGCAGATTTCCAACCCGGACGAGATGACCGAGCAGGAGGCATGGACGTATATCGCCAAAGCGTTGCGGAACAGTAGCTACAACGCAGAGGAGGAATTTTCCAAACTGCCGCCCATTCTCCAGGACGTGGTGCATGCGCCCCAACAGTTGCGAGAGTGGGCGCGGATGGATGAGGCAACCGTGCAGTCTGTGGTTGCATCCAACCTGCAACGCAGTTTTCGGGCCAAGGCGCAGAGTAGGCGAGATTTTGAAGCCCTGCCCAAGGACGTGCAGGCCCTGGCAAAAACATTTGCCGCCGCCCTGCCTCAGATGCCGGAGGAACCCAAACCGGCGGCGTTGCCGCCCAGGGTGCGGACGGTGGAGGATATCAAGGCCGACATGGAGAAAACCAAAGCTATCCTGATGCAGCAGGCCGGGACGAAGAAGAAGCCTGCCGCTTACACGCCGCCCACGCCGGTAGACTGGGAGCGGCAGAGACAGGATGCGTTGCGGAGATTCCGGGAGGTGGCGCGGTGAGCGAATCTAGGCGAGTGGCGTTTTTTACCATCCCCTACCCGGAAACCAAGCGGGGTATGACGGCGTGGAACAAGCGATTTAGCCTGAACGCCTATTATTCCGGGAAAAACTACCACGCACGGAAACGTGATGCCGATGATATCCACCTGCTGACCGTTATAGCCCTGAAACGGGCTAGGGTGCGGAAGGACTTGGTAAAAACGCCCGTGCAGGTTGTGTTTTACTGGGACGATGGGCTTGATGTAGATAATCACGCCGTCCTGGGGAAGATGATCGTCGATGCACTGAAAGGGTGGATTTTGCCAGATGATAACCGCCGTTGGTACAGGAAGGTGTCGCATGAATTTTGGGAACGCCGGGAGATCGGCGTGGAGGTGGTCGAATGGATTTGAAATGCGAACTGTTTCACGACAATTTCCAGAACTACAAGCGCTACAACATCCCGAAAGCGCAACTGGTGATTGCCGATATCCCCTACAACATCGGGGCGGACGCCTATGCCAGCAATCCCATGTGGTACCAGGGTGGTGATAACAAAAACGGAGAGAGCAAGAAAGCCAGGGCGTCATTTTTCAACACGGACTGAAATTTTAGAATCGCAGAATACATGCACTTTTGCAATAAGCTGCTGATTAAAGAGCCAAAAGAACGCGGAAAAGCGCCTGCAATGATCGTTTTCTGTGCGTTTGAACAGATGCAAACCGTGATCGAGTACGGCAAACGCTATGGATTCAAGAAAAATTACCCGTCAGCAGGCAAAGAAAGAAATGTTGGGGCCTGTGCATGATATGCAACGGGTGCAACAAATGAGGCCTGCGGGAGTGTGAACCATTTCCGCGACCCCGCGAAAAAGGAGGAAAACCAATGATCAAAATCAAGAAAAACTGCACCTTGGAAACAACATGGAAGGAACTGAAGGACGATATTGAGTCCGCGTCTAACCCGCTGAATGTCGGCGATGAAATCGACATTATGCTGAAAACTGGCGAAAAAGTCACGCTGGTGTGTGAACGCGTAGGGCACAGAAGCGCAACGTTTTTTACAAAAAACCTGCTCGAAGACACCCATTGCATGAATGAGAATTGGAAAGCCAAAAACGGTGAGCAACTGAGTACGATGGAGGCATATCTGGGCAAGCTCTTCCACTTGTTGCCGGACGATTTGCAAGAAGTTGTAACTGAGCCGCTTAGATTATTGCGAGAGAAGGAAGTCTTCGGGAAAAACAAATACGGGAATGAAGAAGTGTGTGAAATGCTTTCTCGGTACTCCGAGAAGGAAAACCGAGTTAAAACGCTGAACGGTGTCTCGTTTCCGTACTGGTTGGCGTCCCCGTATGCGAGCGGCTCCACACACTTTTGCCTTGTGAACAGCAACGGCAGTAGCGACGGCTACTTCGCCAGCACCGGCTTCGGCGTATGCTTCGGCTTTGACATTTAATCAAAAATCTAACAATCGCGGGGCCTTTGTGCCCCGCATAGGAGGAAAATAAATGAAGGAATTGAACCAATACGGCATTTTATCGGGCAACGAAATCCGACAGCGCATGGCATCGGGTGATATCATCATACACCCATACAACGATCAGCAGCTCGGCCCGAACAGCTACAACCTGCGTTTGCTGGACCGGATGCTGGTGTACACGGAGGCGGTGTTGGACCCTAAACGAGACAACCGCACGCGGGAGATTATCATCCCGCCGGAGGGCTACGTGTTGAAGCCCGGAAGGGTGTACATCGCGTCCACGGAGGAATGGACCGAGACTCGGAACCTGGTCCCCATGCTGGTTGGGCGCTCGTCTGTGGGGCGCTTGGGACTGGCTGTACACGTTACAGCAGGTTTTGGGGATATCGGCTTCCGGGGCCGCTGGACGCTGGAGCTGGCCGCCACCGAGCCGGTGCGCATCTACCCCGGTATGGAAATTTGCCAAATTTATTATCATACCATCGCGGGAGAAATCCTGGATGAATATAAAGGCAAGTACGTCGGACAAGAGGTGGCTACCCCGTCCCGGCTCTTCCAGGAGATGGGGGAAGACAATGGCTGAATACGTCGAGCGAGAGGCCTTGTTAGAGGCTATCAGCAAAATTGGCGGAAGCCCTCTCAGCGAGTGGGACACTGTGGGAGTGGTTAGCCTAGTTGCAAACCAGCCTGCCGCCGATGTGGCCCCGGTGAGACGGGGAAAATGGGGCTGTTATGACCCCCTTTCTGACGGGTATCGTTGTTCGAGCTGTAAATTGACCCACCGGAATTGTACGGCCTACTGCCCCAACTGCGGCGCGAAAATGGAGGTGTAAAATGGCAACTGATTTTGAAAAAAAGAAAGAGGAGATACGCTCGATCCTGGATGGAATAGAGCAAGAGGCCGAAACGCTCCTGGAAAACATCGCGAAATTCCGAAAGGATTTAGATGATGTGGATGAAAAAACGGACCCCGAGGCGTTTGACGCAGCGCACGATTTGGAACGTGGACTCAAGTATATTAGATTGTACTGATGGAGGTGCCAAATGACGATTGACGAGGCGAGAACGTGGCTCCAACGCCACGCCGACAACACTCCCATGCCTGGGGCGAGGGAGGCGTATCGGACTATTCTGGAGGAGCTGGAACGTACCAGGTGGATTCCTGTGTCGGAAGAAAATCCGCCCGAAGGAGAGCTTATCCTGTGTAGCGATGGGAATGTGGTTTTCCGGGGCATGTTCGTGGCAAGCGTCTGGGTGCTGGATAACGTGGCGCGTGGCTTGCATCCCACCCACTGGATGCCCCTGCCGGAACCGCCGGGGGTGGAATAATGGACGGCCTCATAAAATTCCCGACCGTCTACATGGATGATGAAACAGCCGTGAACATCGTGAAACACAGTCTGACCTACCTGGAGGGTGATGAGCTGACATACGATGCAATGACCTACGCGATAGAGCGCGTTGCTATGACTGATTTAACGCACTGGGACCTATCTAACGAGGAACTCCAACACGCACTGCGTTGGTTATTCGACCACTACGATTTCAAGTAACCGCGTTGAAATCGACACGTTTAGAAAGGAAATTGAAATGACACTGACAGAACTGCAAGACAAATTGGGTGAGCAAATCGAGCTGCTTTCTGACAAAGAAACCCCACACGAAGCCAAGAAGGAACTCGCTGACGTTGCTATGGTAATCTCGTCGTTGGCCAAGCAGATGATTAACAACGCAGATGTTGTTCTTCGCACGGAAAAACTGGTTTCCGAAGGAAAATTGAAAGAATCGGAAATCAAGAAAATGCTGTAATGGGCGGGAAGAAGTACACTCAGGAACAAGTGGATTGGATAGGTTGCAATTTTGCAACTTATCCTACCACAAAAACGCTCACAGAAGCGTTTAATCTGCAATTCGGGGAAAGCAGGACGGAAAGTTCAGTTGCTCAAACAGCTATTAGAAGGTGTGGCTTAAAGCGCTGGCCCCGTCAATGCTTCACCGAAAAAGAAAACGCTTGGCTTATCGAGAATTATAGCAAAATGAAAGCTGAGCTTCTGACGGAAAAATTTTGTGCCAAATTCGGACATAATTGTAAACCGAGGACTATTATCGGGCATTGCAACGATATTCTAGGCATCCAGTCAGGCAGAAAAAATTTTCCAAAAGGAAACACACCTTGGAAAGTTTGTGATATTGGGCAAGAAAAGAAAGGGAGTAACGGCTATACTCTCGTGAAAATCAGCGACAAAAAAACGACAAGGGAAAGTAAGGACAGGCACGATAATTGGAAGTTTAAGCATATCCTTATTTGGGAACAACATCATGGAGAAGTGCCAAAAGATCACATGGTTATTTTTTTGGATGGAGATAAAGAGAATTTTTCCATCGAAAATTTAGCGTGTATCCCATTGCGTTATGCTGGAATAATGGCTGCAAATAAATGGCACGGAAAGGGAAAGATAACAAAAACAGCCGTGAAATGGTGTGAGTTGCATTTTGCTATAAATGATGTAGAGGAGGAGTAACTGGTGGAATGGATGTTAGCACATCCCTGCACGGCGGAAACCGTGCAGGTGGTGGCAACGCTGGACGAACGTAAGGCCATGCACAAGGTGGCGTTGGCTATCGCTGAGATGAAAAAGTTGGAAATGGGGTGTAAAAAATTTGATGGACAAGGTAACTAAGTGGCTGGAATTTGATAAGGCTGAGCGAATGATCGCCGCGTTAGAGGTGTGCCAATGCGCCGAAACGCCGAGAGATTGCAACACAAAATGCCCGTATGTTGCGGAATCTGTGGAAGGGACTGCGTGCCACGAAAAACTGATGCAGGATGCAGCGGCATTTATCAAATGCCACACCATCGGTAATAAAGAGAAACAACCCACCACCCGAAAAACCATCCTGGATGCCGCTGAAAAGTGCGTGTGCCAGGATAGGCAGGATACGCACGGCAGGCCGGAGGACAGCTTCGGAGCTATCGCCGATTTGTGGACGGCGTACCTGGACATTGGCCGCGATATAACGCCGGTTGACGTGGCGCAGATGATGATCCTGTTAAAAGTCGGCAGGGCAAAGGAGAACCCAAGACACCAGGACAACTGGATCGATATGGCTGGGTATGCAGCCTGCGCTGGCGAGATTGCGGCAGATGTGTACGGCAATGATTCCTGATCCCCACCGTTGCCGAAAATGCGGCGGAGAACCCGCTGTACAGTACATGTGCAGAATCGGGGATGATGTAGAGTTGTACCGGGTTAGATGTGAAAAATGCCAGAACACAGGAAAAACGGAGCCGATGTATAATCTAGCCGTTTTGTCCTGGAACGATGAAAACAGAGAGGATGGTTCAAAATGAAAATCTTTATCTCTCAGCCCATGCGGGGCAAAACCGACGCCGAAATCCTGGCAGAACGGGAGCGGGTTATCAAGGCCGCTAAAGCCAAATGGGGTGATGATGTGGAGGCTCTGGAGAGTTTCTTTCGAGGCGCTCCCGCTGAAGCAAAGCCGCTGTGGTTCCTCGGTGAAAGCCTGAAAGTCATGGCGGACGCAGATGTTGTGATTTTGTGCCCTAAGTGGCACCTAACAAGGGGATGTATCGTCGAAGCCGCCGCCGCTAACAGGTATAATATTCCAACATTTGGGATGGTGAATGGGGTTTTGTGCTGATAAAAACGCGGAATATGTGCAAAAAATACACAGGTTGGAAAGGAGAACCGATGATTAAGTTGGAATACACCGAGGTAGTCGGCTGGGAATCCGCTATCCGGGGGATGCGGAACCCTCACAACAGCTGGGATAAGTCGGATAGTGAGTACATGCGCCAAGAAGACGGGCATATCATCGCAAGTCGCTACGAAGTTGGCCCCAACGACCACGATTTGATGATGCGCCTGGTCAAGGCTGGCACCGACCACCGCAAATTTATGCGGATGATCGTGGTGTATGTGGATGTTACTGCACCGCTGTACTGGTGGAAGGAGTTCAAAACGTATCGCGCTGGGAAAAGGTGGGGAGATGAAGAACCGGATGCGTTTGTTATCCCCTCTGATTACTTGGAGTACGACATCGAAATGAATTCCTGCTCCACTATGCACAAAATTCACGCGAAGGAGTTCACGATGGGCGATTTTAGCTGTGAAAAACTTTTGATCGAAACACAAAAAGGTGAAGTGGAAATTAGGGATCAGTTCGGAGAAGGGACAGGATATTATGTAACTCCGTTCCGACTGCTCGGCTTAACCGTTCGTTGCCTGAATGAGTACAGGGATTTGTATTTACAAACAGGTGATAAAATGTGGTGGGAACAAATGATTCAGTCGTTGCCTTCCAGTTACAACCAGCGCCGAACCTTGATGCTGAACTACGAAGTTCTAGCTAACATTTACCGCGCCCGGCGCAATCACAAGCTCACCGAGTGGCGGGAGTTCTGCCGCTGGATTGAAACACTCCCGTACTCAGAACTGATAACCGGAGGCGCTGAATAATGGCCCTGACAGCGCAGGAAATCAGACAACGGGATTTGCGGTATAAGAAGCAGAGTTATGAATGGGCAAAAGCTAGGGGGCTGTGCGTTCGCTGCATGAAAGAACGCGCCGCCCCTGGGCGGTATAAATGTCTTGAGTGCTTATCTATCAGCGTAGAGGCAAATAACACCTGTAACGCCAAGCTATCCCAAGATGAAAAGAAAAAACGGGGAGAGCGCAACAGGGAGAGTATGAAAACCTTGTACGCGCAGCGAAAAGCGGCAGGGCTATGTACAGCATGCGGCAAACCGGCCTACAAAGGGCAGGCGTTCTGCAATGAATGTAGGTTGCGGCGCAACAGAAAACACAGAGAACGGTATATACGGAAACCAGTAGGGGAGTGCCGTTACTGCGAACGCCCAGCGCTACCAGGACGGCAGATGTGCAAAGAACATTATGAACGTGATTTGGAGATACTAGAGTACGCTAGATCACAACGTAAAACGGACCCGGTCCGGGATGCTATCAATGATTTCTGGAAGCTGAAAAAAGCAGGAGGATAATATGGATGATTTCGACAAGAAGGTTCTTCTTTCGCTCGAAAAGAATCGGATGATGATTAGCAAGGTGGCACGGGAACTTTTTTGCCACCGGCACACTATCACCTATCGTCTGGATAAGTTGAAGGAGGAAACGGGTGTTGATCCGTTGGAAGTACGGGGTCTTGTGGCCCTGCTTGATAGAATTGGAGGGCAGGCTTGAGAGAGGTGTGGCTGCCGATTCCCGACACTGACGGGTGGTATGATGTTTCTAATTTCGGCGAAATCCGAAGCTGGATAAAACAACGTTGGGACCATTCCAGAGAAAGGGCTGAAAATCCACGAATCATGCGCCAACAGTCGCACAACGGCAACGCCACTATTCAAATTGCCGGTAAAACAATTCGAGTAAAAGATGTTGTGTGTGATGTTTTCCTTGGCGGGAAACGGGAGGGCATGATCCTGCGGCACAAGGACGGAAATTATCAAAATTGCGCGGTAAATAATTTGGAGTTTGTAACAAGGGCGGACTTCAACAAGGAGCGCAGAAGCCCAAATTGCCGAATTGTGGCCAAGACGGACAAATGGGGTAAGGTGCTGAAATTCTATCCTAGTGCAAGGGCTGCTGCGCGGGAAAATTACCTATCCACAAGCGGCTTGCACAGAAGAATTAGAAATAAGTCGTTCATCGACGGCGTGATTTTCAAATATGCTGATTAACAGATGGACATATTGTCCAAAGAATTAGCAAAAACACAGATTTTCGTGGAAGGATACGGTAGAATATGGTATAATAATAGCAAGGAAGTCTTTGTCCTTTCGGGCTTCCGCATGCTTCTTCCGCCGGGTGGCGGCGGCAATAGCCACCCCTCCTATTTGGTATAGGGGCGGGGGTTCTTCCCCTGCCCCGCCCTCCATATCCTGGGCGCTGGTGTGTATGATTTGGTTCAATTCCGAATCCCAGGACCATCCCGAAAGGGAAAAAATAAAATACGAAAGGCAGGTGAAGCTTTGACTTCTTTTCTGCATTTTGTGTTTTGTTTTTCAGCTGCCTAACCCAGCGCGGCGAGCGTCCTATTATCTGGCACGGTAGGGATGCCACGACCCGCGCAGGTTGGGATATACGAAAGAACGCCGCCGGATAAAGCAAGGGTGTATCACCAGCGTTTCAAACGTGGCAGTTGCGCCGGGAGTTCTTTCTATATGCTGGCTATCGGTGCAGGAGCCGATTGCTGGCTTTCCGCTCTGTCGGTTCTCTTTTTTGTTTCCATAGGGAATGCTCCTTCGGTAAGCTGCGGCCTGTAAAAGCAGCTCCATCACTAACCTGGTGGCCCCGGTTGGATTCCGGTTGGGCATACGGCGGGATACTCAAGTTTGGTTAAAGAGGCCGCATTGCTAATGCGGTATGGGCTATAGCCTGCGTAGGTTCAAATCCTACTCCTGCCGCCGGATGGGTTGTGGTGTGATCCCCTGAAACACCTGGCACCTCGGAAAGACGGGGCAATATGGCGGGCTGGCAATAGCCTATATCCGGGTAGTTACCGGGGCCTGCTACCAGAATAGCGGTTAGCGTTTGAGGATGCTGGGGCGATGGAAACCCGCCCTGACAGCTCGGAAGAGACGAGTATAGGAGGATAAAATATGGAGATCAGAAGCGTAAAAATCAAAGAGATCAAACCGTATGATCGAAATGCCAAGAAGCATGATGATACCCAAATCAACAATGTGGCTGAAAGCATCCGACAGTTCGGTTTTGTCCAGCCTATCGTGATTGATTCCAATGGTGTTATCGTCATTGGACATTGTCGTTTTGAGGCGGCTAAGCGGCTGAAATACGCCGAAGTTCCTTGCATCATGGTGGACGATCTAACACCCGAACAGGTGGACGCTCTGCGTATCGTGGACAACAAAACCAATGAATCCCCATGGGATATGGATTTGCTGGCAGAGGAACTGCAAGATCTAGATCTGTCCATGTTTGATTTTGCGTGGGAAACCATGGAAGATGCAGCTGATGTAGCGCTTGATTTGGACGATGAACCAACCGAAAAGAAAAACAATGCAGAAATGGAAATTTTGCATTGTCCTAAATGTGGGTTTGCGTTCAGCCATGAAATGTGATGGGAAAAATGAAAATATGCGCCTATGTGCAAGAATCCTACGCAAAAGCAACCTACAAAAATGAAAGTCTGGACACCAGGCAGTTTGTTGGACTTAGGGTAATTATTGATTGCCTAGAACGTGCTGGGTATCAGGTTGATTATGCTGGAATAGCAACCGTGCATGAATACGACATTGTCTTGGTATCCCTTACAGCGGACTGCGATTGGTGGCCTTTCATCGCTGAAAAGCTGCGGTGGAAAGAAGATGGACAAAAGGTTTTGGTGGGTGGTGCTGGAGTTCTTCATATAACGCCATTCCTGCCGTGGTTTTACGCCGCTATGTTTGGGCGCGGCGAAGAGTTGATAGTGCCACTTGTGCAAGGGATTGAGAGCGGGAATCGCTACGAACACGAAAGCATAGCTTATTCTGATGATTTTTCAGAAGATGAAGTATATCGTGTAATGCAAACAGAAGAACCGTATCAGCACAGAATAGATCTGTCCGAAGGGAAACGGTACCAAGAAGCAACGATAGGTTGCAATCATAGATGCCTATTTTGCGGATATACATGGCAAAGAAAATTCGTCTCCCCGCATGGGGAATATAAAATGGATGATGAACTCTTTGGGAACATCGCGGACAAAGAGAGAGCTATGCTTGATCTTGAAAAAGACAAAAATAGCATAAATTGGAGCAGGTTGCGAACAACTGCGATTGATGGATTCAGCGAACGCTTACGTTTTGGAGTTAACAAGAAAATATCAAAAGATATGATGATTAACTTCTTGGTTACTATGATAGAAAGCGACGCTAAACCCCATCAAATCAAATTTTACAATTTGTGCGGCCTACCAACAGAAACGGAAGACGATTGGCAAGAGTTTCTTGATACAATCAAAGAAAGCGATACTTTGGCGAAACAAAGCCAAAAACAGTGGTCTATTGTTTTGCATTCAACTCCGTTTAGGCCGATGCCTGCCACTCCATTAGCATGTGCGCCTGCAAGCAAGAATAATTTTCGAGGAAAAATTGGAAGCGTACTAGGCAAGGGATTAAAGGGTAATCTAATTTATCAAGGCCATTCTCTGTGGGCTGTGGAAAGCATGGGGACGGAATCTCTACCAACTCACATGCTTAGTATGCTGGCTCATAGGGGAGAACGCGGAGACAGTCCAAATATTGCTAAGTTGTGTGCAAGCAAAAAGTTCTGGGGTGCATCAATGGCGGTAAAAACTGCCACACTGGAAAAATATTTTGATATGGATAAAATCTTTGGAGCATTTACCCCGGAGACGCTCCCTAACAGATACCTCAGAACGTATTGTAAAATAGAAAGGATGTGGGGCAAGACCCCACTCGAAAAGTAGGTGATAACATGGGGCGGCGACCAAAAGAAATTGACAAAAAACAATTTGAAGGTCTTTGCGGCCTGCAATGTACCTATGACGAAATCTGCTCTTGGTTCGGCGTTACGGATAAAACACTTAATAGTTGGTGTAAGCGAACGTATGGTAAAAATTTTTCCGAGGTATTCAAAGAAAAAAGGGGCCATGGCAGAATTTCGTTGCGTCGGGCACAATGGGAGCTAGCTAATAAAAACGCTTCTATGGCTATTTTTCTAGGCAAACAGTACCTTGGGCAAAGTGACCAGGGCGGCGTTATCACAGAAAAAGATGTACGGCAGGAAGATGCACTCAGCGCTAGCCTAAAGAAGATCGCAGAAGGGCTTGATTCGGATGATTAGCGAAAAGCAAATGAAAATCCTAGCCTTTCCTTACACCAAGTACGAAGCTATCATCTGTGATGGGGCTATCCGTTCAGGGAAAAGCTCTATTATGATGTGGGCTTTTGTGAAGTGGGGCATGATGAACTTCGACGGCCAGCGTTTTGCTATTTGCGGCAAGAGCGTTGATAGCTGCATCAAGAACGTTATCCAGCCTTTCTTAGCTATGTCATTGGCCCGTGAAACCTACCGGCTACGGTGGCGACGGATAGACAAGGTGCTGGAAGTGCAAAACGGCAACATCACAAACCTGTTTGAAGTGTTTGGTGGCAAGGATGAAAGCTCTTTTGCACTCATCCAAGGCAGAACCCTTGCAGGGGTGTTGTTGGATGAGGTAGCCTTGCAGCCTAGATCGTTCGTGGAGCAGGCGCTTGCACGTTGCTCTGTTACCGGCTCCCGGTTTTGGTTCAACTGCAACCCAGGCCCCCCGTCGCATTGGTTTTATCAAGAATGGATTAAGCAGACTGAAAGGCACAAAGCCCTGCATCTGCATTTTCTCCTAGAGGATAATCCAGCGCTCGACCCAGAAATCGTGGAACGGTACAAGAACACCTATGCAGGCGTATTCTATCGCCGCTACATTCTAGGCGAATGGTGCGTAGCCGATGGCCTGGTTTACCCGATGTTCGATAAAGCTAAACACATAGCCACGGAACAACACTCCGGCGGTGTGTACTATATCAGCATCGACTACGGTACACTGAACCCTACGGCTATGGGGCTGTGGCAACTGCGAAACGGTAAAGCCGTGATGCTGAAAGAGTACTACTACGATGGACGAAAGCAGAAACGCCAGAAAACGGATGAGGAATATGCCAACGATCTGGAAGCCTTTGCGGAAGGGTACCAGATAGAGCGAGTAATCGTCGACCCGTCGGCGGCGTCCTTCAAGGAAACGTTGCGGCGGCGTGGTAAATTTGCCGTGATGGATGCTAATAACGCGGTGCTAGATGGTATCCGCCTTACTGGTAGCCTGCTGTTAGCCGGTAGAATCCTGTTCGATGCCAGCTGTGAAAATACGTTCGATGAATTCGGTTCCTACTGCTGGGACGAAAAAAAAGAAACCGATGCGGTAGTTAAAGAATCGGACCATGCGATGGATATGATACGCTACTTTGCGTATACGATAATGCGGCGGGAGGTGCGCTAATGGAGAGTTTTTTTGCTAGGACGTTCCGAAATCTGAAAAACTGGCTGTTTCCCACCGCTGCCGCTAAAAAAGATTTCGGCGTTGATACGGCTGTTGGCACTACGATGCAGCAGAATATCAACCTGTGGTATTCCATGTACATCAACGAACCGCCTTGGGCCAAGCGTGACATTATCCCGCTCGGCCTGCCTGCTGCTATCGCCCGTGAAATGGCACGGCCTGCGCTGGTAGAGTTTAACGGCACAGTTACCGGTGGGGCGCGGGCTGAATTCCTGGATGCGTGTTTCCAGGACGCCGCCCGGAGCTTTGAGAAAAACTTAGAGATGGGGCTTGCTCTTGGTGGGCTGGCCCTTCGGCCTTATGTGTACAATGGCACGTTGAAAGTTGATGCTTCTAGCATTATGGCGTTTCAACCTACCAATTTCGACGAAGCTGGTAAATGCACCGGCGGCGTATTCCGTGAACGGGTGCAGCTGGCCGGTAAGTGGTACGTCCGCCTGGAAAGCCATGAGTTTGTGAGAGATGGAGAACGCACAGCTTACGTTGTGCGAAACAAGGCCCACAAATCCAACCAGTATGGAACGGTGGGCGAGGAAGTGCCGCTCGATACGGTGCCTGCCTGGGCAACGCTGGATGATGAAACCACACTCGACGGCGTAGAGCGTCCGCTGTTTGCCTTTTTCACCCCGCCTGTTGCAAACAACATCGACACTGATAGCCGCCTGGGTGTATCCGTGTTCGGCGGTTCCATCGTTGGCTTGGTGAAAGATGCAGATGAACAGTGGGATAGATTGTGGTGGGAATTCAAATCGGGCGAACGCAAGATTTTTGCTGAGTACACCAGCGGGAACGCCCGTGATTTCGGACGAAATCGGCTGTATGAGTTCGGGCCGTTTATGTCCCAGGATGGGGACTTTTTCAAGGAATTCTCCCCAGCGTTCCGAGATGATGCCATTTACAGAGGCTTTCAGAACATCCTAAAACAAATCGAATTCCAGACGGGCCTAGCCTATGGAACAATTTCCGACCCGTCCAGTGTGGAAAAAACATCGACGGAAATCCTTGCCAGTAAGCAGCGGCAGTATATCACAGAGAGCCATATTCAGCAGGCGTTTGGGGATGCCCTGGACGATCTGGTATATGCGATGGATGTATACGCTACACTGTACGCCCTGGCTCCTCAAGGGGACTACGAACTGCATCTCAGTTTCGGGGATGGTGTACTCGATGATCCAGAGAGTAACCGCGCAGAAATGGCGGCAGACCTGCAACTAGTTTCGGCTGGTATCCTGAATGCCTATGAGTTCCGGCAGAAGCATTTCGGTGAGGATGAAGAGACTGCCAAAGCTATGCTACCGGGGATGGAGGAAATGGTCGATGAGCCGCAAGGGGAACTTGAATAATGAAGTACCCGTTTTCTCCTGCTGTTCTGGATGCCCTGCCTGAACCTATCGCCGAACTATTCCGGGGCCTGGAAGATCGGCTTCTGCAAGAAATCTGCTGGCGGCTGGTGGTATCCGATGACCTGAACCAGGTGACAGTTGAGGATATCCGGGAACTGCGTGCCCACGGGATAACACTGGACGAAATCACAACAGCCATTGCGGAGACTACGCAAACCAGCCTGGATAAAGTTGATGCTATCATAGACGGCGTAGTAGAGCGCAATCGCAAATACTACGGCACATTAGCAACGGCGGCAGATATTACCGCCCCGCGCCACATTGTTGATGATGTGGACGTTGAGGCTATCAGGCGGCAGACCAAGGACGAACTGCGAAACCTAACTCAATCAATGGGGTTTGCAGTCCGACGCAACGGCAAAGTCGTTAAGTGGCTGGAACCCAAGAAAGCCTATCAATGGGCGCTGGATATGGCGGAAACAGAAGTAATGTCCGGGACTATCAGTTATAACGAAGCGATAGCCCACGCCACAAAGCAGCTTGCCGCCGGTGGCCTAACGTCTATCCGCTACGAATCCAATGGGCGGGTACATTACGATCAAGCGGATGTAGCCGCTCGACGGGCCGTAATGACGGGCGTAAACCAAACCTGCCAGCGCTACGCAGAGCAGAGCATGGAGCGGCTGGAAACCAACCTAGTCGAAGTGTCCGCCCATGGCGGCGCAAGAAACACAGGTAACGGGCCAGAGAACCATGCCGCATGGCAAGGCAGGGTGTACGCCTGGAACAAGCCGGGACAACCCAAGAATACGCGGTACCCGGACTTTGAAGAGGTTACAGGCTACGGAACAGGGCCGGGACTGGGTGGTTGGAACTGCCGACACCATTACTACCCCTATGTTGATGGGGTATCATCCAGAACCTACACCGATAAACAACTGCGCGAGATAGATCAACCACCATTTGAATACCAGGGCCGCACATACGATCAGTACCAGGCCTCCCAAAAGCAAAGGGAGATAGAACGATCTATCAGGAAGCAAAAGCGCATACAGAAAGCAGCGGAAGCCCTGGGAACAGAGGAAGCCGCCAAGGACGCAACAGCGGCAAGGGCAAAGATTCGCCTGCTGAACCGTGAATACAGGATATTCAGTGAAACTGCCAACTTGCCGTTACAGCGCGAAAGGACTAAGGTGGTATATTGAAGATTACCGTAGCTGAAAAGGTAGAGGATGCCACCCGCGCCGCTACCGTTGAGTTTGACGGCACAAGCCTAGAACAGGTGGAGGCCATGAAAGAGTTCTTCAACCTGTATTTCGGAACAGACCAGGAGGAAGACGATGATTAAAACCATCAACGGACAAACCTGGTTCTGTTGCCCCGAATGCGGGAAGAAGATTCACCCGGTAAAGCCGGGAGCCTGCGGTGTCCTGGTGAAATGCACCGGCAAAAACAACGGTAAACGTTGCGACTGGTACGGTGAAATCAAATGGGCCGGATAACCAAACAAAACCAAAATTAAGCAAGCGTAAGCAAGCAAAAAGCAAACGTAAGCAAAAAGAAGCAAAGTAAAGCAAACAAAACCCAAATAACCTGAGCCTTTGAGCCAAGAATCAACTAAAACGTTGGTTTTTGGCTTATTTTTTATCTTTGACCGCTCCGATGTCGTAAAACTACGGGACAGCGGCGGATGCAACCCGCGTAAAAAAGCGTAGCTGGCAAGGAGTGAAAAATGAAACGCGAATATCTGAAAGAGCTTGGCTTAGAGGATGAGATCATCGACAAAGTTCTTGCTGAGAATGGCAAGGATATCGAACGGGAGAAGGGCAAGGCTGAAGCTGCCAAGGCGGACGCCGAGAACTTGAAAACCCAGCTTGCCGACCGAGACAAGGATCTGGAAGAGCTGAAAAAGAACGCCGGTTCTGCCGATGAGATCAAGGCTCAGATGGATGAGCTGAAAGCCAAGTACGACAAAGACACGGAATCTTTCAAGGCGCAGATTGCGGAACGGGACTATTCCGCCGCTGCTTC
>CYGL01000078.1_pt1 | contig 47195 bp, 58 predicted proteins | sample 485531 | NCBI WGS metagenome assembly CYGL01 (sample SAMEA3497897, study PRJEB9818) | human gut metagenome | reverse complement strand
TCGAGGGGTGGTGAGAAGAGAACTAAATTCAAGGACGAATAAAGAAAGGAGGTGTTTTATCGTAACTGTATTCTTCTGATATTCAGATGGCTACAGAAATCTTTGGGAGTTTATGGTGCTCAGCGCAAGATATATGTATCTTTGCAGCATCATAAACTCTTAATTTTTATATATTATGGATTTTGTAGATTTCGTTGATAAGTATCAGCAGGATATGACTCCTGAACAGATGTTGAGTATAGCCAAGGCTATGGGTAAGTATCTCTCATATAAGTTGAGCGATGTAGAGGTACATCACCTTTGTGCGATGGTGTATGGTGTATTAAGCGAAGAGCATTTTGACAAGCACTTTGCTGATTATGCTATCAAGAAGATGTGGTACGAGGATGAGGATGGAACCAAGCACATGGCTCCTTTCTTTACGGACGAGGAGATAAAGAAAGCCTTTGACCAGCATAAGGATGATATTTCCGACTACAACATCTTTGACTTGGCGGTTACGATGAATCTGCTCAGAAGCGACCATCATAAGCTGCTGAAACAATATAGCAAGGATGAGGAGGAATTGAAGGAAATGGTGGTTATGATGGCTATCGAATACCTCCAAGACCCTGACTGCTTGCATCCTACAAGCAAGATATGGCACAACATTAACGGATAAGATAATAGTTACGGGAACATATCTTATCTTTGCATATTATTAATAATATATAAAGATAAGATATGACTCCAAACGTGCGTGAAGGATTGCAATATGGTGCAGCTATTGGAATGTTAGTGAGTGGTGTTGTTCTCACCTTCCTATCATTCTTTCTCAATAATTATGTAGTTTCGGATGGTGTGCTCTGGTACGTCAGCCAGACATTGGTTTACTCTGGGGCAATCTTCGGAGTGAACATTTATTTCAAGACCAAACTGGGCAACTTTGAGAGTAAGGTAAAGGACGAACTCGCAAATATGCTGAAACAAGTAAAGGAGGGCAAGTAACTATGAAGGTAACAAGAGAACAGATTTTAGAGATTATGCCGAATGCCAAGGATAAGGTGGATGCTTTCCTGCCTTACATCAACGGCTATGCCGAGGTTTTCCATATTGATATACCGAAGCGAATGGCGCATTTCTTGGCTCAGATAGCCCACGAAACCAGCGAGCTGAGATATACCAAGGAGGTGGGCAACAAGGCTTACTTCCACAAGTATGATGAGGGCAAGTTGAAGAATATGCTAGGCAACCTGAAAGATGGCGATGGCTACAAGTATAGGGGCAGGGGATTGATTCAGATTACGGGTAGAGCCAACTATCAGGCTTACCAGAAGAGCAAGTACTGCCGAGGTGACATCATGGAGCATCCCGAACTGCTGGAGCAGCCATTGGGCGCAACCAAGAGTGCGATGTGGTGGTGGTGGAAGCACGGCTTGAATGAGCTGGCTGATAGTGATAGCTTCCTAGCAATCACCAAGACCATCAATGGAGGCACATACGGCTTGGAGCACAGACGAACATTCTTGAAGAGAGCTAAGGCTGCATTAAAGGTATAGGCTTATGAAGAAGTGGTATGATTCAGATGTATGGCAGTTGCTGATCTACATTTTAGCTATGCTGCTGGTAGCATTTCTTATGTCGGGATGCAAGACTTCCTACGTCCCGATGGAGAAATTCGTATATCGTGACGTAGTAAAATGCGATACCTTGCACACTTCTGACAGCATTTTCGTGCATGATTCGGTATCAAGTTCACAGAAGGGAGATACCAAGTTCGTTGACCGCTGGCATAAGAAGGTGGTTATGAAGACCCAGTATAAGGTAATGGTGGATTCCTTCATCCGAAGAGACTCCATCCCAGTACCCTATCCAGTAGAGAAGCAGCTCTCCAAGTGGGAGCAGTTTCAGTTGAAGTATGCGATGTGGTCGATGGGAGCGATGTGCGCCCTGCTCATCATTTTAGGTTTAATCATCTATAGGAAACATAAGAATGGCAAATTTATCAATTTCAATCACAAAAAGTAGCATCTATGAGGAGGTGGCGAAGACTACCGCCTACATCGGTGGCAAGAGCTTGGATGCAAACGGCAAGAGTCTGTATGATCAAGTGTTTGTGACGGATGCAGATAGGGAAATGCTGGAAGGCTTTTGGAATGATGCCATCAATGACGTTTCCGTAGCCTTGGAGAGTGTGCTTGCTACAGAGAAGAGTGATTCGGGAGAAGATGAAATCTTCGGACTGAGAGTAAGCTCTCTTTTTAAGGAGTCATTGGTGAAGACTTTGGAAACTACAGCTTTCAGCTATGTAGTAAATAAGATTGTAGCAGATTGGTGCTTAGTAGTTTCTAGGGATAAGGCAGAAGACTATCTCAGCAAGGCAAACGCTTTGCTGGTGAAGATGGATGCCATTCTCTATATGCGTAAAAGACCAACAAGATAGGAGGGTAGGATATGAAACATTGCAATAATGGATACAAAGTGATGATAGAGTTGGAAAAGAAGGAGTTGATATACGACATCAAGAATACGGCTTTTTCTTTTGCTGACTCTTATTCCAGTCAGAAAGATATGGATGCCAAGCAGTTGAAGAATGTGTTTGACGTATCTGAGGAAGGCAACCGTGATAAGCTGGCGAGAATCTTGGATTCAGCCGTAGAGGATTGCAGGGAAATGCTTTTCCGCTTTACCAAGGTAGAAATGTATTGTGGTGGCTTTGACTCGAACGAGTGGGCAGAGTGTATCGGTTCGCCTACCAATGAGGAGGAAGCCTACTATTTGGCTCTGAGAATGCCAAACGGATTCTCGAAGACCAGCGTGCATACCATGATGGTATATATTCACGATTATATTGTGAATCAATGTCTATATGAATGGCTGATGATTGTTTTTCCTGATGGTGCCGATAGGTTCTGGGCACTGGCTGAGGATAAGAAGCAGAAGATTAAGGATGCAAGCAACCGCTCTGCGGTAAGGGCAAGGATCAGGCTTCATCCTTTCTAGACTTATGGTTAACGAAAAAGCAAGGGCAGCTATCTTCACAGACGGCTGCCATTATTGATATTAAAATTATGAATGTATATGAAGAAAAACTTATCTAAGCTTGTTTTGCAGTCGGGCAACAAACTCATTTCCTACGCTATGAATGGATTCATCGTAGCTGAGACTGCCCATTACTGCAAAGCGGAAATACTTGTAAGGTGATCCTGCCATACCAGCCAAAAGCTGGTTGACGGAAGAATGGATGTAGAACCAGTTGAAAAGGTCGTTGCTTCCATAGAGCACCACACCCACCTTACCTTTTGCAGCGTTGCGGAAATAACCACGGATGATGCTCTTGAACATCGTCTTATGGATATTCTCCTGACCGAGAGTCAACGGACGTGTACAGAAGAAATAGGAAACGCTTCCCGATGGCTCCTTGACATATACATCAACAATCTTTCCGCTCTGATTGATGGCATAAGATTCAGGGTAGGAGTTGACGGTGGAACGGAACACGTTGTGCATCGTTCCCCACATCCTGCTCTTCAAGGAATACACATACGCATAGGTGTAGTCGGGTCTGAACACGATGATGCGGTTATCGTAATAATCATAGATCAGGCTCGCCTTCTGCAGGAATGTTCTGAATCGGATATATTGGGTATCAGATTCTGGAATGCCTCCAAGGGCAAGCAGCTTCTTCTGATAGTCGTTTTTGAATATCTGGGTGAAGACGAACGGATAACCATCAAGAACATCTGTGATACACTCGGAATCCCTGCCTCGCTGCATCATGATACCTCGTTCCGTAGGGAACAAAACGGCATCATCAATCTGCAAGATACCCTTAGGGTTGGAGCAAATATCTCTGTTGGCTGGCTGTCGGGCATCGTAGGTTCCTTCCTGATTGGTCATTAACACCCATACTCCTTCATCGGTGAAAGCATAGAGAGGGGCTTCGCCAAACTGACCCTCGCTGATAGGTCGGGTATTGGCGGCAAGCGCATTGATAATGGATGATCCAACCTGAACCGAGTTCTTGGCAGGGAACACCATCGGATTCTCAGCTTCGCTGACCTTTACTACATTAGGCTGCTGAGAGACATATTTCTGATTATCTGTCTTGCTTAATGCTGTATTATACTCGACTTCCGTAATCTCGGTGAAGTCTCCCGTATCAATCGGTGTAGAATCCCAAGTATATCCAGAAGGGATAATGACTCCACTTCCGCTACCAAAGTTTCCTCCACTGGTTTCGTTTGCTTTAGTGCTGCCACCTCCAAAGTCTCCACCAGAAGAACTGCTCTTGATTAGCTTATGGCGATATACTTGCATAAAGGCTGGAAGTCCGGCATCATCGTGATAACGATACATATAATCAGACAACTCTGAACTTTCTGTTTCTGTTGGTGCATCTGTTCTTCCTCCAAATCCCTCGTTGTTCAAAGTATTTGAAGTCTGTCTATCTGCTGCAACTGGTGTTGAGCGGTTCTTACTGATGTTGATATAGTAAGACATTCCGAACGTATCGGAAGGTTTCAGCTTAACTTTCTTTGAGTAGTATTTATTGTATTTAGGGAGATAGAAGTAAATGGTCATATCCGTAGCAAGAGTGCTAGGATATGCCAAGATAGGGCTGAGAGGGTATTGCAGCTTGCCCTTGTAGTAAATATCTCTCTTGATACTATTCTCGCTGATGCTGACCTGATATACTGCATCACAGATGTAATCGGTAGAGAGTGCATTATTGGTGGCAAGATCAGTGTACTCATTCAGGTATATCTGATTATTCGAGACTTTCCGGCTGGAGAAAATATTGGTATCGAAAGCATTGAAGATAGTCTTCTTCACGTTTCCGATATGCAAGCGGTTGTTGTATGCAATGGAACATTGACCGCCAAATGAGCTTCTCTGAAAGTCTGCAAGAGAAATACTTTCCTCGGTCTCCAATACTCGTTTGAGAGGAATACTTGTGCCGAATTTATCCTTGCTGATGCTTGTGCTCAGATAGAAAGATTTCTTCTCGAAAGACTGATATACATCTTCCTCTGACAGATATTGAAAAGCATCGCAATTAACTCCTGATGCCATTTTGTCGTTCCAAAGGTAGCACTTATATCGTGATATTCCTTTTGTTTGTTTCTCCGTATCAACAAATGATTCCGGCTGGGAAAGATAAACATCTACACCGCTGATGAGGTCTTCAAGACCTTCGGGTATATCCATATTGATAACGATGGAGTGAGTATGAAGGCTTGTGCTAGTACCAACAGCCTTTTTCTCCTGATACCAGATAAACTTGTTGAAAGTAGTTTCTGGTGCAAGAATGAATGGATTTGATATATTGATGTATGATATACCATCATATAGACGGATGGCGATTACACCAAAAACCGTATATTTGAAATACTCCGTTCCATTCTCCTCCAACTGCTTATTGATCAGTGCATCCAAAGCATTGAAAATGATGGATGCACCTTTAAGAGAAGTATCTGTTCTATTGGAATAATACTTGTTTGATACAAAAGCGGAATCCCAATCATCACCAAGATTAATGGAAGCATTGCATACCACCGACTTTGTGTTTGAGATAACTGCACTATAGCTAATGGCTGATAAGTCAAAACTAGTGTAATCGCTTCCGTTCCAATAGGCATACTTGGTGTTTTCCTCTCCCACAAAGCACAAGATGTTTCCGATGGCACTCACGGCATTGACTTGGAAGCCATTAAGACTGATGGTGTTCTCACTTCCGTTTCCACCTTTCTCTGTCCAATACCAATTGTTTCCATTACGGATGATGTAGTGGGAGTGAATGGTATTATCGTGAGTAACCTTGTGAATCAGTTCGATGCTGGCTTCATCAGGTATGGTGATGACAGAATCAACCAACACTGGCTGGTGGATAGGGTGGAGTGCTTCATCCTCGTTGATGAGGTTCAGGCAGGTTCCCAACTCACCCTCCTGACTTTCGTGGTCGGAAGGTGAGTGGGAAAGACCTTGAAATAATACTTCTTTAATCATATCTGTATTGTTATGGGTTTGGACGGATGATCTCGTAGTACGGCTCGCCATTTTTGTTCTTGCGAGGAATGCAAGTCAGGCGCACCATCTTGTTGAGAGGGAGATTGTAATCATCAAGGATGGCTGTAACCGATGGACGTTCGCTGCGGAAACCAATCTTCTTGTGCTCCTGATTATACTGGAGCGGACAGAAGTAAGTCTGAGCCTTGCGGAGTTCCTCCCAGTCCTCTCTCAGGCAGAATCCGTATGTTCCTCTGCTGGAGATACGGAAGACGAAGATGGAACTATCTGTGCGCTCTATCTGCATAATATGGTTGTAGATGCCCTGAGAGAGAGTGACAGAGTTGGCTCTACCATCAAGCACTACGAAGTTTTTTCGATGCAGGAAACCTTGAATGTTCCGGCACTTGTCTTTAATATAACTGAATATCATTTTGCAAATATACGAAGTTTTGGTTAGAAAAGATTATTATCCGTTTACTTTTGCCTCCTTCTTGTTGTACTGGCGAAGGCGAAGCTTGGCATTCTCTGATCTGAGACAACCGCAAGACTGGGTTACTCCTCGGAGCAAATTGCAGGATAGGACAGAAACACCTCTACCACAATCACACTTGCAAATCCAATAAACACCATTCTTACTGGATTTGCCGGAGCGGCAGCAGACATAGAGTCTGCCAAACCGCTTTCCTTTCAGGTCTATCAACTTTCCCATACCTTATTTCTTGCTAAGTTCCTTTGCCTCTTCAAGAGATAATGGCTTGCCGCCAAGAGGAATGCGGAAGTCGAACTTGGAACGGAAGGAGTAGTAGCAGACGAAATCGAAGCTCTCCTTCATTCTCTCGTCAGTGGTGATGTATTTCTGATAAGCGATAACATCATCTTCTGAGCGATAGATGGTAGAGTTAACGAAGTAGTTGCTGGTTCCCTTGTTGGCAATAACTGCGATATAGAACTTTTTGCCAAGGATGCGCTCTGTGATGCGCTGAATAATTGAAATCTTCTTTGTTGCCATGTGTAATATGTTATAATGAATGAGTAATATAGTTTCATTGGATGCCGCAAGATACTATGCAATCTTCCTTGTTGATACCACGGAAGTATTTGCATCGCTGGCAAGCGAGACTGCCTACCATCAGGATTTCCAGCGTGTACTTACCTTGGATTCCGAAGGGGCAGGGAGTTGTGTATTCGGTATGACCTCCTACAAACTCGTTGACGTTATAATTGTTGTATTTCATATTCGTTTTTTTAATGTTCACCGATTAAAAACAAATGTTTGTAGTTTTCTCTATAAACAGGAAAGACATGTGTATCTACCTTTCCACATGATTTTGATTCAGGACAGAATCCTCTGTAAATACATTGTGGAACACAAGCAGCAGCAAGATGAGGTTCGATTTTTCTCAACTCTTCAACCACTTGCATCCATATCTTTCTTGTCTCATAGGATGCCTTATAGCAGAGTCTCAGCTTGGAGATATTGATGATCTCCTGAGCGTTGAGGGATAGCTGCAAGTTGACCAATTCATCCTGACGCATATCGTGGCGAGATACCTTGGAGCCAGTAATATCCGGTCGGGAGGTTGAGACGAATGGCTGAGCGTGAACGTGGCGAACAAAATGGTTGCTCACCCAGTATGGTATGCCATACATCTTAATATCGAACTCCAGCAATCTCAGTGGCGAGTGCTCGCTGAGAATCATCTGCTTCTTGAACTCATCGCTAGGCTCCTTACCCAGCGGTTCTTTTCGTTGTGTGAAGCGAGCGGCATCCACCACTCGCTCCCAATCTGTAACTTTTGTGATTTCTATTTTCATAACTATTTTTATTTTAGTTTCTGACCTTTCTACTATCTGATCCGGCAGCTTTCTCCTTATCCCATTCAGCGATAGCTTCCGCCAAATACTTATCCATAGCCTTAGTTAATCTTTCCATGACTATTCTTCTTTACTCGCCTGATTGCCAAGAATCTCCTTGATTTTCTTTTCGATGTACTCATCAGAAGTGAGTTTCTTAATAAGTTCATCTATATCAGGTAACTCTGCGTCAACTCCGTTTTCCTGATTTTTTGAGGAAACATATTCCTTTAGTGCTTTCATCCAAGAACTATTAGCCATGTCTGCCAACGAATCTTTTTTGCTCTCGTAGGCTTTCTTTAACTCTCCGTTATCACGGAAATATCTGAGCACTTCCGTTAATGCCAAGACAAAGTTCTTGTCTAGCATCGGGTTACTCTTTGCCTCTTCCAGTTTAAGCATTAGGAAGAGCAATGATGAATGTAAATCTGTTTTGTTCATAATTAATCCTTTCTTCTACGATTCTTGATATGTAATGCTAAAGCGCAAAACGACAACAATAGCACTAATAATTGTCCTGCTTCCATATTACTTTTCCTCCATTATTTTCTTTTTAAAACCTCAGAGAAGTCAAATGTTTCCTTATTCATAGTTAATTGTCATCTAATAGTTTATCTAAACTTAACACAAGATGTCTTTGCCAATCATATAAAATATATGTAAATGGTACTATAAAACCCGCAAATATCCCTGCAATTCTATAGAAAAAGCAAGTTACCAAGAAAAATGGTATTGACACCACCATAAAGAAAATCATAATGAAAAATATGATGTTTATAATTACTTTCTTCATTTCTCACCTTCCTTTCTATTTATAAGTATTAGTTCAACTAATTTATTACCTTCTCTAATATCATATTGTGCAAGAGGGTGAAAACGCATTCCATAATAACTAGTATCAAAGCCAAATGAGCCTTCTTTGAATATGACTTTCATCGCTTCTGAATCATTTATTGGAGTGAGATAATCACCTTCCCAAATTTCCTTTCCATTCTTGTCTCTCAGCCCCGTAAACTGGCAGACTGTAGAAGGGTCAACTTCATAAGTGATATTTCTGTTCAACATACTTTCTTCCTGACGATTTTCGATGATGTAGGTATTACCACATTCGGCATAAAAGTAACCTTCTACCCAAGTGTTATTGTCAAGACGTTTAGCCTTGAACTTGATATTTTCTATTTTCATAACTATTTTATAATTCTATTGTTAGAATAGGCTCGGCTGCGCCATTTCGAGTTGAATGCGCTTGCAAGCCTTGTCGTAATATTCTTTGTTCAGCTCGAAACCGATAAAGTTCCGCTTCTCTCTGATGCAGGCGATAGCAGTAGTACCGCTGCCCATGCAGTTATCAAGAACGCACCCCCCCACATTGGTATAAGTACATATCAGATAGCGGAGTAAAACTACTGGCTTCTGGGTAGGGTGGAAGGTATCGGCAGAATGTTCTTTATCAAAGCAGATGATACTCTTTGGGAATTTTTCATCTGATACGATAGTAGGCACCTCTTTATTATCGCCGTAGCAACCTCGCTTTAAACTATGAGAACCATCGCCTCTTCGATGATTTCTTAGATGTGGCGCACATTTTACCATCTGAGGATTGTAGATAGGTTGTTTCCGATAGAATACGGCAATATCCTCATGCGAGCGCAGAGGCATTTTGTTGGCATTCAGAAAACCTGTTACCCGTTGTTTGCTCCAAATAAGATTATATTTCCAGAGTTTCGGCTGCGACATCATAAGTTGTGCGGTAAACATACCTTGGCAGAAAAGAATAATGGCTGCATTGGGTTTGGTTATGCGCAGATATTCCTTCCATAATGGCTCAAGCGGGATAATGTTATCCCAGCCACCGCCCTCACTTTTTTTATTGAGAACGCCATACGGCAAATCGCAGATAATACAATCCACGCTTTCGTCCTGAATCTTTTTCATTCCTTCCAGGCAGTCTTCATTATATATCTTATTTAATTCCATTGTAATCCTCCTCCACTTTTACACCGAAAGGCGTTCCGTCCTTAAAGGTGTTGTCTTGATAGCTATTTTTTGAAGCCAGCAGGATGGAGCTATTATCCTTATCTGCAAAGCCCACATAGTAGTCATCAACATAAACGATATTGAAATAACCTTCTTTGCATTTTAGCCACCCGAACGGCTGGTGTTTCTCCATTTCCTTCCAACACTCTTCTGCGTTCTTAAATGGGCGGTACCCTTGCTTTGACTTGATGTGTAAATATTTTTTATCATCAATTTTAACTTCATAGTGATACTTAAAATTACAACGGTGTTTTTTGTTATATTTTTCACATATCTTTTCTGCCTCTTCCTTTGTATCGCAAGTTGCAATAAGCCCATCGGCATATGTGCCAAAATATCTAACTACATTAAATTTTGTAATATCACCCTCCAACTCTTTAAGTGCATCCACTAACAAAAGTTTAGCCTTTGTCGTACATGGATATGGCACTTCATCAATAGCGGTTTGAGCTGCTTTAATATATTTGATAGCTTTTTCTTTACTCATTGCTTATCCTCCTTTGTGTTACACGTTGCTTGGTCTCCTTCATAGTAAGGAGCACCGACTTTAGGTAATATCTGAGTGTTTCTATTACAGGAACATTGTAATACCCAAGGTGCGTTTACCTTTCCACATCTAGGGCATATCCATCCTTCTTGTGCCATATTGCATTTAACTTTACTTATTATTTATCCTTATTTAATTTAAACTGCCTTGATAAAAATGAATCATTCTTTATCAAGTTGATAATTTCTTCTTCTGTATGAATGCCTTTCCAAAACAGTTCGGTATGACTACCACCTCTGTCTTCATCTACAGAGAACGGAACACCATAATTTGTATAAACCTCTCCCTGATGTTTGATAAGGTGGCGACCAGGATTCTTTTGGATATTATCTATCCAAGCTTCATTGTCACACTCACACCATATATGGTATTCTGTCTTTGTCAGCGTTTTGTCAATTCCGATAGGATAATGCCCAGAGCAACCATTTGTTCCAAAGTAAATAATCTCTGCCATCTTCTTTTTACTCTCCTTTACTTTTTTTTAATCTGTTAATTAAAACATCAGCGCAATTAACGGCAAGTATTGCTGCGAAACTTGCATTAAGCTTTTTCCCTACATTAAGCATAGAAGGAAATAGTTCTTTTGCAATCTCATATCTGCGCTGCTCCCAATCTATTGTTTTCATATTCTCTTCTTTTTACCCTCTCCCTTTTACAGGAGAGGGTGGTTAGTTACTCATTAACTTCAACAAACTTTCCGTTTTTAAGTTGATACCAAGTATCAGCCTTGATGTTTTTTCCGTCAACGTACTTTGTCTTAACACATGCTGGAACATCACGTTTCTTTTCATCGCTCCATTTCCATTCTGCAAGCGTTATCCATGAGCCAACCTTTGCTTTGGCTATTGAACTATTGCCAGAACACATGATAACAGAATCTTCTCCAGTGCTGTCAATCTTATCAGAGTCACCGCTTGAACCAATCTGAGCATAGTCACCGCTTGAACCAATCTTAGCAGAGTCACCGCTTGAACCAATCTGAGCATAGTCACCGCTTGAATCAATCTTAGCAGAGTCACCGCTTGAACCAATCTTAGTAGAGTCACCGCTTGAACCAATCTTAGCAGAGTCACCGCTTGAACCAATCTTAGTAGAGTCACCGCTTGAACCAATATGAGCATAGTCACCGCTTGAACCAATATGAGCATAGTCACCGCTTGAACCAATCTTAGCAGAGTCACCGCTTGAACCAATCTTAGCAGAGTCACCGCTTGAACCAATCTGTTTTCTTCTGTCTCCGTTGTCGTTTAACGCACCATCTGCCTTAACTTTAGATGGTGATGTAATATCTTTCAGCCACTCGACACCGATATTAATGATGTCAGCCAGCTTCAACTCAGCCTTAATCTTGATACGAGAAGAGCATACCTTTGTCGAATTTTCTTCTTTCTCAATCTTACCAGACTGTTCTACCTCTGCATAGCGAGAGTTAAGCATATCGTAGTAGTCCCATACTTCCATTGGAGACTTGCAAGCGTGGAAACCTCGGGTACAACACTTGATTTCTCCGTCCATTTCATACTCTTTTCCAACTTCGTACTGGAAATTAAGGCATTGCATATTCTTGCCGAAAGCCTTGTACGAGGTGATTACTTTTTTACCCATAATTCTATCTATTTATATCCTTTGTAGGATTGTTGCTAAACTATGTTACAAACGAATTGTCTTGCCATCTTCTGCAAGTTTAAACTTCTCAATATCAGTAGAATTTAATAGCCATTTATCTTGGTTTCTTCTAGATGGATGGCCATCCTTGCATATTTTGTTAAGAACCAGATGTATCATGCCATAATAACGATATGTATGAGAAGTGCCAATTCCTTCGTCCCAAGGCTCAATCTTGCTAACCATATAAGGCTCATCTTTATAATATAAGATGATATCACCTTCCTTGAAAGGAAGTGTGCTAATCAACTGTTCTGTCAAATCACTTATATCAAAATGGTTTTTTAGAATGACCTGTTTAATATCAGCAATTTTAGAAAATATTTCTTTCTGATCTTTTGTTAAGTCCATATAATTACTATTTATGCCCGAAGGCGGTTAAACATTAAATCTTTCTGTCTTGATGAGATATTATCTCACACTCATTTCCTCTACTATTCCAATAGCCACATTCGTAACATTTTCTTCCATAGAAAGGGCAATGGTGGTTTACTTGTGTTGCTACACTCATACCTACACCTCCATTTCTGGTTTAAGTCCTAAACCAAATAGAAAATGTTGGAGTTGATGAATATACTTAATATCAGACAACACTTCTTTTCTGTACATAAAAACTGAGAATTTTCCATCAGGATAATAGTATAGGTCTGGTAAGACTCCACGATTACTATAAATATCCCATGTAAATCCATCTTCATTAACTTGACCTCCTATAAACTCCCATCCGTTCTTCTCTAAAATATCTGGAGTAAGAGGAATTGGCTTGATTTCTTGACTTGTGACTTTTGCAAAATTCCCATTCATATATCTTATAAAATAAGATGTTTCACGAACCTCACAGATTTCTGCAATAGGTTTTTTATATAAAGATGTATATCTTACCAAGTCACCATCTATGTACTCTTTCATTGCTCACCTCCTTCCTTTGGAAGCAAATCTTTAAAATAACACCAACGAATCATTTTTACTTCATCACAAATTTCGGAGAGAAAAGAATCCCAATTACTAATCCATCTAATGGTTTCAATAGTAGGAGGAAACTCTACACCTACCATATACTTTTGAACCATAGGATATCTCTTACCCTCTAGAAACTCGTCTATTATTATTTCTTCTCCGACAAGTTTAGGCTCTTCTTGCATAGGATGCCACAAGTCCATTTGGAACTCATTAATAGCCCACTTAGCACCATGTCTAAAACCCTCTGCTATAAACGGAGCATCCTGTGAAGCAGGATATCTATTGTTGCAATAATATCTTGCAGCTTCTTCTATTTTCTTATCGTCTATCATACTTAGCACTCCACGTTATTTGTTATCAGTAATCAACTTGCGTAATTTTGATATAACCTCATCTACGTTCTTATCATGCGCTCCTTCATAAAGTCCAAGGTTGAGCATAATGATGTTAAGTGCAGGGTCATTTATCTCAATAGCCCTTTCTATGAGTACATTAAGTACCTGTGCCAAAATCTTAAAAGTCATAGCATAAGGAATGCTTTTTGAGCATTCAGCTATTTCTTTCAAGAAACTTGGCAAATCAACCTTCCACACCATATCGTTCATAACATAGTCACGAACTGTCTTACTTTTTATTTTCTTCATACCTAGCCCTCCACGTTATTTGTTGTACCTAACAAATGCTCATTACCAGCATAAGGAATGCAATATACCCAATTAGCATAAACGCAACGATAATATCCATCTTTGCCTATGTAACCAAACAAATTTGCACGCCAATTATCTGATTTACTATCTCGAACCAATACCTTATCGAATGGTTTCAGCTCAACCTTTAGCTTCAAATCCACAATCTGTTTCTTCTCAGCATCCCAAGCCTTGCCTTCCTTTGCAAGGGCATCAAAGAGCTGCTGCTTTTCTTCTTCTGTGGCAAGGTGAATATTGCGTTCTATTACTTTCATAATCGGTGGTGTATCGAAAAAAATACTATCCTTATTTACATTGTAAAGAACATAAGCTCTTGCTTTAATTTCACCTGTATTTAAATTCTCTTTTAATATGAAAATACATTTAGAATAAAGATCAAAAGGAATTTCATCCACTACTACAACATCCCCATCCTTGAACTCTGGCTGATACTTCTCAATCTCCAAGGTCTCACGATTGAGCTTGCCGCCCAATCGCTCCTCTATGGTGCTGATGTAGGTCTGAGCAGCATCACCTTCTTCAATATCGAAGTCTTGTGTCATAGCAAGATTACGTGTATGAGTATAACTATATCCAGCCCTAGTTGCTTGATAGTACAGCTTACCTGTGAATGTCGCATATGTATCATCGTTAAACTTTTCAAAGATAATATGTGAGTTATCATCTTTACAAACCAACACGTCTCCCTTCTTCCAGGCAAACTTGCTCCAATCACGCATTTCTTTTGATGGAAAAACGACACATTCTCCATCATCATACAATTTGCCATTTTTATCAAGATACCCTTCTCCACCATTCATAAAACCAAACTTTGAATTATAGAAGGATATTTTGAAACTTTTATCATCTACTTCCCCCAACCTGCATTTACCACAAGCGGAAGAATATAACTTCGTTCCTTGCGGCTTATCCTTTAGGATTTCCACTATATTAATCTTTGCTTCCATATCACTTTACTCTTATGAATTGAACATTCTTTCCGTCTTTTCGCTCATTTGATGCGCACTTGATTCGATTACACGTTTCTATATTAATACTGTTTGCAATTTCATCAAAGAAACAACCAGTACAATCAGCTTCCTTGGTCTCAACTACCTTTAACACGACTTCTGCTCCAATAGGTAAATTTTCCATACGCTTAATTTCTCATTACGTGACAATTAACAACCTTGTTGACCATGTTTGGCTGCGACTTGTTAAAACTCTCTATAAACTCTCTTTCCATCTTCTCAGGGAAGATGGGCTTGGTGGGGTTCGGGATTGTCAGGATGGCAAGAATCTTGCTACCATTCCGACAATTCTATGAGACACCTTCTACTCATTTGTTCTATTCCAAACATACGGCTGTCCTCCTAGTATTTATATCCGTGAAGATACGGACGAGTTTCGTTATACTTCATTTTCAGCTTGATCTGCTCTTTCAGGTCGATTCTGTTGTTATGGGCAATCGCAAAGATGTCCATCAGAAGCTCCTGAATGTATTTTGCGAGATACCAGCTTGGAGAACTATCCAAGTCCAAGACTCCCATCTTCTCGATGATGCGGTATAGGTCTCCGGCTAAATCAAATCCGAAGATATAACTTGCCAGCTTGTATTCACCTATGAGGTCTTCATCTTCTGATAGCTCGATATTATCTCCTTCCATGATCCAGCCCAAGAGCGATAAAATACGAATGGCGATGTCGGCAAACTCAGACTCAACCGTACCTTCCAGCGTGTTCTTGTATCCGGTAGGCATATCCCTGCCCATTTCAATCTCGCTCTCGTAGTCTTCGATGGAGCCGTGTCTGCCTTTTCTGTCGGCTTGCAACACCTCGCTCATTTCCACGATGATGAACATCAGACAAAAGGCTGTATTAACATCATTTGGGTAGAAGCCTTTATTCTTGGCAGACTCGTAAGCTTGCTTTGATAAAACTTCCAGTTCCTCCTTTAAAATAATTTTTAATTCTTTTTCCATATTGATTTGATTATTGTTTTCTGATAGTGAATGCCATATCATTGAGGGTCTTGCACCAGTTTATCCTGCCTTCTCTGACTAACTCATTGATGGCTTGATAGGGCTTGGGGAATCCCCGATTGATAATCTCTGAGGTTCTGACGTGAGGAGGCACGATGTGAGCGGCTTCTCTCTTGGCTTGAATCTCAGCGATGATGGCTAGGATTTGTTCTTTCTCTGTCTTCATTTGGTGAAGGTAAGAATGAGACGTGGGTTACTTCGGACTGGAACATTAATTGTTCCCACATTCCGTTCATATCTTGTTGATACCACAAGCCATCGTGCATTGTTCCTATGATTGGGTTGCCTTTGTACCAGAGTACCATGGTCTTGTTGGTAAAGAGGGCTTTATGCGCTTTACTGATGCGCTTGCCTACCTTGATATATCCAAAAATATCCATAAGCTAGAAGAGTGATAGCTGACCCGTCTTGTCGTGGTAGTGATTCCCCGAAGGGAAAATCAGCTCCTCGAACATAGCGGTCAGGCAGTTGGTTACTATTGAGTTTCCTGCCAGTGCATAGAGCTTGCTCTTGCAGATGATGCTGGCTCCCGACTTCTCCTTGCTCAGAAGCTTGTCTATGTCGGCTTCGTGTACACCCATCAGCCGGAAGCAGTCTCTAGGAGTGTACTTCCTGATTTGGATGGAGTATTTCTTGCCGTTGGGAGCCGTATGAATGAATTGTTTGTTCATAACTGTAACAAATGTCATTGATGATGAATCTATTGTGGTTAGCATGGTTGGGGCGATGCCTTGATAGACTTGCTGATTATATAAGTCTAAAACTTGCCCCCCCATATCAGGCTTTACCTTCCCTGATAGGAGCAGGGATTTCATTCTCTTTCCTCCTGTTATCATACTCGATTAATGATTAGTACTGCGTTGGCTGCTCTTCCATCGTCATGTATATAGTTAGCAAAGCCAGCCTTATAGTAACCTGCTCGTATGGTTCTACTTAAACCATCTTTATCTGAGTTGATGAGCAGTTTTCTGCTTGTAACTTTTTGATTATCAATACCCCCCCCTTAGGGAAATGGTCAACACCAAGGAGATTTGCTACGCTGATTCCTGCACCGAAAGAAGATGTGATAGTCGGGCTGCAACCATCAGTCGTTTTGGGTATTGAAATCTTCGGGGTAGAGCTTTTGGATGGATTCATTGATGTCTGCTTTTGTGAGATACTTTTCTAGGAGCGGCTGGGAGAGGTAATACTCAGGAGATACATCATCTTCCAAGATGTCCTCAACCGTTGTCTCCAGCTTGATAGGAGATGGGAAGTGATACTCTGGGTTCGGATCATCCTCGGTGCGGAGGATGGAAATGACAAAGATACGCTCACGATTCTGTGGGATTCCGTAATCTTTGGCATTCAGAACCTTGTAGAAGGAAGTGTAACCGAAGGAGTCTAGGTCTGCGAGATATTGGAAGAAGTACTTCCTCATCTTCTTGGTGAGCAGACCTTTCACATTCTCTAGCATCACATATTTAGGATGCTTGGCTTCCAACATTCTCCTTTCTTGGAAAATCAGGGAAGAACGTGTACCGCTACCTTCTTCTGCTCCCTTGCGGAGTCCTGCATTGGAGAAGTCTTGGCAGGGAGAAGACCAAGATATGAAATCAAAGTCTGGAACCTCATTCCAGTCTATCCTCGTCACGTCACCATAGTTAGTGATGTCTCTTCCGTGCAGGAGTCCGTAAGCTTGGATGGCAGATGATTCTATCTCGGAATAGCCCACAACCTTGAAGTCGAACTCAGGGTGCTTCTCTTTGAGGTACTTGAAGGCTAGGCTCTGACTGCCATAGCCAGCGAAGGCTTCAAAGATTCTGAGCGGATGCTGCTTGTTGTATTTGCTGATTTGTATCATAGAGTTGATGATGTTATGGATTCCATTGGATACCCAAGCGTTCCAAGGTTCCGTTGTCATGATAAATCTCCAACTGCTTGCGGCATAGGCTATGAGGATTGTTGTGAAGAACCTGAATCATACCATAGATACGCTGGCGGAGAGCGTGGTTCTTGGCATCTTCCGTGTTCTTTTCCTGCTCTACCTTTGTCTTGGCGATAAGCTGACTGATTTCAGATGCAAACTCATTGGTTGAAACTGGCGGTGGTGTGCCACCGATGATTTCGTCTTCCCAAGATCTCTGGTTGAGGAAGGTCTGGAAGTTCTTGCGATATTTCTTATCCTCGGTTGCAATCACATATAATGGAATATACTCTATAGCTGCCTTGCGGTCTTTCTGACTCATGGAGTTCCACTTCTTTTCCAGCTTCTCCTTGCAGCCCACCTTCTTCTGATATAAATCCCAAGCTCTCGCAAAGGTATATTCGTCTTTGACTTGCTTGGGTGGTGGGGTTACCTTGTAGCCGTTCTCCTCTAGGAGCAGGATGGCTTGTTTGATTTCGTCTGTCATAGTTCACCATTTAAATAATTGTTGATTGCTTGGATAAACTCATCTATAGAGCGGACGATGATGTACTTGCCACCATGTCGTTCTACTTCAAACTGGAATACCTTCTGTTCGGGTTCCTGACTACCTTTCGGTGTTTTGTTTTCGATGCAGAGGAAACCATACTGAGAGGTGCTTTTCAGGAGAATCATATCTGATACTCCTGCCTTCATACCTTCCTCTTTCAGCCATGCGGCTTGTCGGGATGTTCGCTTTCCGCCATTGGGAACGGCAAAGAAGACCCCTTCGAGGTCAGGATGTACCCCACGGATATACCTGACCTCTGCGGCTTGCAAGTTGTGCTCATCATAGGATGAACGCTTGCGTATCTTCTTGCCTTCCTGCAATAGCTTTGCCTTGATTTCAGCGTAGCTTGCCATTACCAGTCGGTTGAGAAAAGGTCGTTGAGAGAATCTTCACCCATCAGGCGGATGGCTTCATTAGCAAGGCATTTACTCTTGAAGAAAACAACTCCATAATTACCAGAGTAAGTAAACTTGGCTTTATATTCTCCGAAATATTCTTCGGCAATAAACCAATTTTGTGTACCATCTGTGAAGTCAGGTTTCCATCCTTCGTTGAGATACTTGGCGATGTTCTGCAACTTGTTGAAAGCAACTATGCGTTTTGCCTGAGCATAGGAGGTGCAGTTGTTTAGGTCGTTATAGTTAGCCCTCCCTACCGTTGCTGTGTAGATTTTGGATATACCAACCCAAGATGCAATCTTATCTAAGAATAGTTCTTTGAGAACATCATCGTAAGTGATAGGCTTCTCCTGAGTCTCCTCATTAGGAGCAGGCTCATCATCCTGCTTCTTGCGCACCATCAGCTTGCCTTCCTCATCGAAGAAGAACTTTAGGTTCTCAGGGATAGGGTACTCTACAGCCGTACCATCATTCGGGATATACAACTTAGATAAGGAAGCATTACCTTCGTTGATGTTCTGAATATCCTTGTCGGTGATACCCTCTGTATGGATGGAAGGGGTGTTCTCGTCCTTCTCCTTCATCTTATTGGCAATCATTTCTGCACCCTTGCCGAGGATTGCTCCGAAAAGCATCTTGGCGAATGGTGATAACTCTGGCTGGTTGTTGCGCTGGCGGTTACGTCTGTTATTGCGCTTGTCGTTTCTACGTGTCATATTATGTATAATTTTTTAGAATGTTATTAAACTCGTCTTCTGATACACCATCGGCAATCATGATGGTAAGGATGGTGTCCAAGACCTTGGAATAAACTTCATTGAAGGCTGGCTCATCCATCTTGGCGAATGAGATAGACTTGGCTCGCTCCAAGAACTTCTGTCCGTTCAGGTCGTAGAGTGGTTCGCTGAATCCCGATGTTATCAGGAGCTGTTCACGGAATGTCTCTACCGAACGGAGATTGATGCGCTGCTGCTCGGTGAGACAATCCCAAGCAGCTCGGATCAGGGAGAAGAACTTGCGGTGGAACTTCACGTTGCGTGGGCGGACGATGTTCGCCTTGACAACAGAGCCAACCTTAATCTTTCTCAACTGCTCATAGTCCTCGTCTGCATAAGCTTGAAGACCAAGAGAAGTACGCACAAGATGGATTTCCATAACCTTTGTTTTTGAATATCAACTAATTGTTGGCTGGGAATGGGAGATTACCCTGCTGAACACCATATTGAGCTTGCTGCTGAATAGGATGACCATTGGCATCAACCTGAGGGGGAAAGTTCTGCATCTGCTGAGGCTGGGCGGTTGGTCGCTGCACCTTCCAGCAATCCAACTGATTGAACCATCGTCCGTCCTTAGACTGATGTGCCTTCAAAACGATGTGAGCGGTGATGATCTCACCAACTTGGATGTTGAACTGCTGCAGCTTGTCGGAGCCATAGACCTGAATCACGGCTCTTGCTGGGTACTGCTGGTTCAACTCCTCGATAACATATTCACACGAACTCCATTGAGTTCCGTTTTGGCTTGTTCCTGATTGAACTTGCCCTGCTGCAATAATCTTGCCTGTAAATGTTACGTTCATATCTATACTTAATTAAGTTTGATTCTGATGGATGGCTTCGTAGTAGTATCTTTCAGATAGTACTCATAGTGTTCCGGCTCGGTGTCTTTGAAGAGTTTCGTGTCGAAGGTCTTCTTTGTGGATGCTGCCACATAGGAGTAGGAGCCATATTGAGTCTTGATGGATTTCTGCTTGTTGGCTTCCATCATCTTCATCAGCTTCTCCTTCAAGGCATCCTGCTCTATCTTCAAGGCATCAATCCTAGCGGTGACGAGTCGGTACTGCTGCTCGGTGCTAGAGAAGGCTTCCGGCACTTCCACCTCATACTTGTAGTCAGGATCATCCTCCAAGTATGCCTTGATAAGAGCATCTATCTTCTCTTCTGATACCCTAGGCAGCGGCTGGAATCGGCTCTGTCCGTTCTTGAACCACATACATACCAGTTCCTTCACCTTCAAGTCAGGATTCTGCTCCTCGAACCATCGTGCATAGATGGATAGCTGGAGAGAAACGTTGTCGTAGTGCAGGGTGGAGGTGGTCTTGTAATCTACCAGATAGATGTTGCCATCGCTGTCAGCGAAGACTCCATCAATGGCAGAAGCGAAGTTCTCGGAATCGGTAACGAGATACTCTGAATCAACGTGATGGAGACCGTAGGAGACCAGCATACTATTGAATGCCCGAATCTCTTCTGTCGGGTTCGGGTACATATTGATGTCGGAATCGAAGACGGTACAGAACAGCTCGAAGGAGTTATGGATCATACCTCCTCGTTCTGCAGCCTTCATCAGTACAGACTCAGGAATATCCTTGTAGGTGTCTGGGAATGCCTTTCTTACCAGCGTTCCTGTGATACCTTTCAGTTGTTTCTTTCCAATGAAGTATTGATGGGTCTCCTCTATGAAGGTGACCTTTGGCTTATTCAGCTTGATGTTCTGTGTCATAGTCCTAACTCCTTTCTCTTAGCGGATAAGGCTTGCATAAACTGAGGGTTGCTGTTGAGCGGCATATAATTGCCCATCACCCATTTGATGTTGTCTCTGTTCATGCATCGCTTCACCATTTCCAAGGCTTCGGCTAGGTTGTCGGGATGATACTGAGGTTGCGCTGACTGGGCGGTTGCCTGAGATTGCTGCTGAGTCTGTGCAGTCTGCTGCGCTGCCTGATTATGAACGTTATCCTGCTGACCAGTATTGGTTGTGTCAGAATCAGCGTTATCATCAATGGCAAACAGACCATTGAGCGCATACTTTCGGGCATAGGATGAGGATGCACCAGTAATCTGACTTCCGTCCATACCTTTCTTGGTTTCCTCTTCTCTAGCCCAACCAGTGGTTGTTTCACACTCGCCCTTCTCGTTCTTGATGGTAGCAGTTGCCTTCACGTAGATGCGGTTGCCTATCAAGACTACATCATCGGTGATGGTGAGCGTACATTTCTGCTTGGCGAGTAAAGGCTTGACAGCTTCTAGTATGTCTTCTGCCTTGCGGTACTTGTAGCCACCGAATTTGTTGAACTGGCTCTTCGGGGCTTTCAGTTCCGATTGAATCGTAATAAGCTCTTTCATGTCCTTATTATATTAATAGTTATTGATACTTCCATTCATAGCCCTTACATCTGTAAGTGCCATCCGATTTCTTATTCGGGTTGTCACATATCTGCTCAAACAAGCAGTCGTGGCAGCTTTTCGGTTTGAATAACATATCTTGTTGCTTTAAAATGTTCTACAATAAAAATCCCCTCGATTCTCACGAACAGAGGAGATAGGTTGAAATATACAATGTATTTAACGAGTTGTTAAATGCAGTCGCTACTGCTATAGTCGTAAATGATACATAATTTGTATTATATGGTTTGAAAAAACGTGTCTGTCAAAAAGGAGGGGTGGGAGTAATAAAGCACCCCTCCGAGGAGCGACATCAGAACATAATTGCCGGATGCTGAATCGCTCCTTGGTTCCCTTCTGCATTTGTGGAGGCTTAGGACTCCCAGCACTAGTAATCGCATAAATCTGTGTAAATAGGGTATTATTAATACTTTGGTATGGAAACTTAATTTATCAGTTATGACAAAGTCGTGCTGGCTGCATTAGAACCATTGTAGTTGTGCGCTTCTACCTATTGATGCTACCTTATTATATATAAGGGTCACGGCATCAGGTCTGCATCTTCACAAGTGAACTCCAAGCGTTCCAAATTCCACCCAGTAGGTGTATGTATTAGCTTGCCACTTCCACGTCTAAGCATCATCTGTGGTTAATGATGCTCCTTTTGGGTACGTGTACCTCTCTAGGAAGGTTTATCCTATCCGATATGACTCCTCGGAATCGGGCGATATTGGGCATATGGTAGGACTCGAACCTACGACCTCGAAGGTGATGAAGCCTTCTACTCTACCATCTGAGCTACCTATGCCGATTCAAACAAATACTAACTAAAAACAATCTTGAACCTACACAACAGTTGTGGAGCTGGGAATAGCAAATTCCAAAAAATCCTTGCGAATCAGACTTTTGTCCTTATTTTGAGATAAATAAAACGAAAATTTTAAACTAATTAATATCAAACAATTTTTTATGCCGGATTCAGCTCCATATATATCTACTCGTTCACTTCCTTGAAGTAAGAGTGGATTTCCTTAACTACAATAGCGAATGTGGCGATACTTGCCACAAACATAACATTTGCGAACATATCTTTTCTGTTTTAATGGGTTATACAATAGGCTTCCACCTCTGAATCTATCTCCGACTGGGGCTTCACTCTGTTCTGCAGCATCCAATCCTCTAGGTCGCTCTTCTTGAAATACAAGGCTCGCTGGTTGGGCTTGTAGATAGGGATGGTATGCTCTGCCACCATCTTTCTGAGTGTTCTGATGGTTACTCCCAGTACTATGGATGCTTCATCAATGTTGAGCACATTCTTTGTTCCAATGAGAATATACTTCTCTATTCGGGCAAGTGTCTCTCCAAGACAACTCTTATTCGTCTCTTCAATATCACTTTTTATCGTTTCTTCTTTCATATCACTCGAAGTTAATGGTTTGCTGACTGGCACCAGATGTCTTGGAAGGCTCTCTTCCACCAGTGCCCTTATCTCTGGGAGTGTTCTCCTGCTCTATCAAGGGGAGAATGCCCTTTCCTTTGAGTGCTTCATAAAGGAAGAGTCTTCCCTTCGTTGTCCACTCCGTGTTGTACTTCACATCATGCCTACCATCCTTACGGATGATGTCCACCGCTCTGCTGTGAACGTAGCCACCTTTCAGGAACTGAGCGTACAATATCCACTGACCTCTCTCCTTATGTTGGATTCTCATAGATTCCAACTCCTTGTTCATAGCGATAGCACTCATACCGTAGTCTTGCGCTATCTGGGTGATGGTCATTGTTGCGTTGCTCTGCAGGATTCTGTCGTAGTAGCTCACCTTCGGCAGCATTTCAGTAATCTTGTTGCCAAGTTCCACGTTCGCCTTGCTGATAGTGATGATCGTCTCATCCTTCTGCTTATTCTCCAGAGCAAGCTGCTGCTGCTCTTCCTCTGCCTTGACCAGAGACTTCAAAGCTTCGAGATAGTTCTGAGGAACGGATGGCTTGGATTGCTCAATCTGTTTCTTCATAGCGTTGAAGGCTTCGATGTATTTCAGCTTGAACTCCATCGCCTTCTTGCCGTTGAATCCCATCGCCAGCAGAGTGAAATCATCTTGGTTCATAACGAACATAGGCTGCTCTTTATTCTGCTCATTCAGATAGGTTGATTCTGAGAACATTTGGCGGACGGCTGAATTTTGAGCCGTCCCTTCTATCAACTTTCTGATAGATTGTATAACGTTCTTATGCTCTTTTTCAAAGACCTCAGCAACCAATTTGCTATTTGTTAGAGGTTGGTTGCTTTCACCTCTGTAAACTAAGCCTGTCATATTGCCTCCTTCTTTTATATTAGTTCAACACTGGCTTCTCGCTTTCGACACCTCCGAAGTTGTCTAGAGCATCCTGCCGGATTGCATCAGCTCGCCTATTCATTGTCTTATATGCTAACGCATTATACAAAGTTGTTTGCGAGCACTGATACTTCTTTTTAAGTTCTTCCCGATTTTTTATAGAAACCGAGATGATTTTTTGCATTTTTACTTGCATATTTCATTTCTTTTGTTTATTTTTGCCACCGAAAACGAATAGGGAACGCTTTTGAAACATTTCTGTATCGTTTTCGAGTGCAAAGATATACATTTCTGTCTAACTAGCCAAACATTTATGTATATTTCTTTAGTCGTTTATGATTATTTAAGTATGGTTTAAAAATGTGAATTATATGGAAAGTGTTATTAATCAAAGAATTAAGTCTGTTTTAGAAGATAGACAAATAAGTATATCTGCATTCTCAAAAATGATAGGAATGCAGCAAGTAACTTGTAATCGTCAGATTCGAGGTGATCAGGCGGTGTCTCTTGGTCTCATAGAAGGATTCCTAGAGAAGTTTGACGATATATCAGCCGAATGGCTCCTTCGTGGTGAAGGTTCTATGTATCGCAAGGAAGAGTCTGCCGGAGGAGTAGAGGAAGCTATCAGCACAAATATGGTAGCCGAGCCAGCTCCAGCCTATCGTGCCCAGCCTGAGCATGACGAATCCATCTGGAAGGCAAAGTATGAAGCCATCAAGGAATGCTATGATATGCTGGTATCTAGCCTTGGCAGTATGAGAAAAGCAAATGTAGGATAATTAAAATGTGGTAGGTATGTGGCAAGTGTTTATATTGATAATATGCTTTGGCGTATATCTATTGGCTGGTGCTGTGATATCTTATTGTTTTTGGTATTTATTGCTTTTGGTTTTCAGACCTCTTAAATTAGAAAGGTTGTTTGGAATAGAGTTGCCATTACCGATTGTTTTATCGCTTTTAGGTATAGGAATATGGTATGGGTACAACATCAACAATTTCTTGTCTGAATCTAGTAGTAAAAAGGTGACAACAGAGAGAAAAGAGAATGTACCAATTAAAAAAGAAATTTCTTATTCTGTATATATATGTACTGGAGAATCTTCTACCAAATATCATAGCGACCCTGATTGCCGTGGTCTCTCTCGCTGTTCAGGAGAAATAGAAGAGGTAAGCGAGGAGGAAGCAGAGGATATGGGTAGGACTCCTTGCAAAATATGTTATTAATTAAAAGTGTGAGATATGAAGAAGATTTTGTGTTTTATGATGTTTGTCCTGCTGCTGGTATCATGTAGCAAGGATTCTAGTGAAGAGGTTGGGTTGCCTTCAAATTACATTGAGGTTGCTGGTGTTCGGCATCAGATTGATAAATTTGTGATTGAGAATGAAACAGACTTTCGTATAGGTTCCAAGAAGGATGGAACTTATATTTCTTTCGGTTATACTTGGTACAGAGTTCCAATAGGCGAAAAGGTATATTTCGTTGAGGCAGACGAGTATTTGGAATATTTTGAGCTAGTGGATAACTACAGAAAATGCAACTTAACAGATGGTTCTTCTGATAGTTTTTACTTAATAAAGAAGGATGGTGATAATTATATCGTTGATATATATATAGGTTCGTCTAAATATAAGACGATAGTACATTATGAAGGAAAAATGATATAAAGAAAAGGCATCGGGAATGAATCTCGGTGCCTTTTTATTCTGTTATTTATCGAAGAACTTATCTATGAGTCCTACGGCTTCATCCTTCTTCTTGTCTATGATCTTGGCATATATCTCTGTTGTGGATATGCGAGAGTGTCCAAGCAATTTGCTGGTGGTGTATATATCTGCCCCAAGTGTAAGCATCATCGTGGCGAAGGTATGTCTAGCGGTATGGAAGGAGACGTTCTTGGTGATTCCACACGATTCAGCCCACTTCTTGATTTGCGCATTCAGGTTCGGGGCACATACCAGCTTGTCGAATACCAGTTCTCCAGTTTGCTCCGGCAACCAACTGACAGCTTCTTTTGATAGTGAATAGGTGATGATTCGCTGAGTCTTCTGCATTCTCTTGATCATTCTGTATCTGGAGTTACCATCCTCATCGGTGTACTCTTCAATATCCTCCCATTTAAGCTGGCGGATGTCCGAGATACGGAGACCAGTAAAGCAGGAGAACATGAAGGCTTGCTTGGTTGATTTGTCCTTCGGCTCTGATGCAGCCATCTTCTTCAACTCAGATATATCAAGATATACCCTTTCGCTTTCTGGAGCCTTGATCTTGGTTCCAGCATCAATGAGGTCGATTGGATTTCTTGGGATAATCTCGTCTCGTACCGCCTTCTTTAGCATAGTGTTGAACATGGCGAAGTACACCTTCTGGGTCATACCGCTTAAAGGCTGCTCTGTGAATTTGCCATTGGCGGTTCTGAGATAGGAGATGAAGCCTTCGCAAAACTTCTTGTCTATAGCTGCCATCGTCACTTTGTCTCCGGCATACTCATAGATGTGTCTCTCCACATTGCTGATGGTCTTGATGTACTCGTCACCTCTAGTGGTCTTGGCTTTGTAGTCGCGAAAAGTCTTGATCCATTGCGAGAAGAGCATCTTGCTTGGCTCCTTCTTCACGATGATGCCGCTTCTGTTTTGGGTGAGTTCCACAATCTTCTTGGCTTGCATAGCTTCAATGATTCTTCTGGTCTCCTTGTTGGTGGCTATGGCTGCAGTCTTACCCCTGCCATTTTCAGGCAAGAGATAAAGCTTCGGGTACTCGTATTGTCTCTTGCCGTTGATGGTGTAGGCAAGATATAGGCTTGTCTTACCGCTGGGCATCTTTCTTTCCCTGATTTGCACGATTTCCTTTTTCATAAGCTCAATGTTTATTGTTGACGGTGCAAAGATAAGAAGAAAAAACGAAAGCACCAAATTATTTAGCACCAAATTAGCACCAAAGTTTATGTAAACAGATGTATATTGTGTGTATAGTATGTGTGTATGATATGTTGTTTTGAGTAAATGTAACAAGTTGATAATCAGGTATTAAACTATACATTTACTACACATATAGTTACATATAAAATAGCAACATAATGTTTTTGTATTAAAGGAAAAAGCTTATCCGAGAGGATAGGCTTTTCTGTTGTTATACAGATAGTTAAGCGTGCATTTGTGCTGGTATTGAAAATTTATAGCACCAAAATAGCACCAAATATTTAGCTAGCACCAAAAAGAAAAATAACAAATTGCTGTTCAGAAGTTTAGCCTAGCTTTTACCCACTAATATTTTTATAGTCTTTTAACAAATAGCCAAATGTATAATACGTGTATTTCAAATGTATAATAAAGTGTAGTTTTGCTCGTTTTTCACAAAACTTCACATTTGGTTGTTCAAAAAAAAGTTTCTATCTTTGCACCAGTCAAACGTAGTGGAATGACAAATGAAAGAAGACCTCCTTTCCGGCGAATGCCGACGAGATATGGAATCCCTGAGCTCTAGACCGCTACCTAGGCTTGGGGATTCTCCTTTTTTATCCCTGAGTTTTTTGACAAGACAAGATGGAAGACTATGGGCTAGATACCTTCCGATTCATCGAGTCTATAAATTGCAAGGAAGACCGCATGGCAAATCGTAGGAACTAATAGCAGAAGACGAGCGGAGGGGAATCTACTCCTTATGCTGCTTAGGTTAACTGATGTAGAATTATCAAGTGACCAGATGATGGGGGTTGACGGAACTCATCCATGACATCTTAGGTTTTCTGATTCGCTCACATACGTGTGCGTTAAGGGGAACCTAAAATCCAAAGGAATCAAAAATCTATCCATTTAAAAATAATATAGCTTATGGAAAAGAAAGAAAAAGTAAAAGTCATTATTGACTACGACAAGTATCAGGATTTGCTCAAAAGAGTAAATGATGCTGATAAAAATACTTTTGCTGTAGCTAACAATGCTTATTATAAAGCTAAGCAAGAAGATGCAGCACTGGTAGATATATTGAGAGAAAAAATCGCATCGTTGGAAAAAGACAATAGCGATTTATGTTCTGCTCTTTCGAACCTCAAATTATCTTTCTGGAACTATTTTACTGGCAAGGCTGATAGAGTCTTCTGTGATAAGATTAGAACTTGTGTAGGTAGTAGCATTACTGACGCATTCTTTAGAATATTGGAACAGATTAAATCATAGATTATGGCGATAGATATATTAATTAAATTTTTAGATTATGAGTGAATTATATTGGTTAGGTGTTTTGGGTAACTTGCATGATTTTTGTGTTGCCTTAGCTTTTTTGGCAGCGTTTGCAATTTTGGCTGTAGGTTTATGGTTGCTTTTGTCCTATGATGATGAAGTTCTTCCTGCTATTAAAAAAGTGTTTAAGTATTCTATATTCGTTTTTGTGTTTGGAACTATTATGGCGATATTCATCCCTTCTACAAAGAACCTGCTTATCATCTATGGGGTAGGAGGTACTATTGATTATCTCAAAGACAATAAGGACGCAAATAAGATTCCTGATAAGTGCATTAAGGCTCTTGATAAGTATCTTGATGATGCGTTGACGGAAGATAAGGATAAGGAGTAACTATGGTATCAGAATCAGCTAGATATTATCAGACTCATCCGGCAGCAAGGGAGCGCAAGAAGAAATATGATACACGCTTTGAGTCTTCTCCTACACAGAAGGCTAAGCGTAGGGAGTTGGCTCGTCATAATGCCGAACACGACAAGAAGTATGGCTCAGCATCCCGAAGGGGAATGGACGCTTCACATACCAAGTCAGGAATTAGATATAAACCATCATCGGTGAATCGTGGTTCCAAGACGGATATGGCTGGAGATAGAAGAGCTAGGGGCGGTCGCTGATAGTGATTGCCGGAACATACGGAAAGAATAAGAGGGAGTGCTCACGCATTCCCTCTTCCGTTATCAACAATCTATTAACCTTAAACAAAAACCTTTAGCCTATGAATTTTAATTTCAAATCAATAAGATCAAATGAACAAAATATTTCTAAGAACCCATTAACCTTCCTCCTCAGACATCTGCTTCAACTTCTCTGTAAGCGCATTTGCTATCTCACGCTTATCTTCGAGAGTGACGGTCTGCAGCTTCGGACAATTAAACTCCAGCATCTTGATGAAGGTGCTGACCTTATCCTTCGGCTCGCATTTGTACCATGCTGCCATGAAATCATCCCAAGCGTCTCTAGTGAAGTCGGCACACAGCTCACGAAACTCCTTCTTGATGGGAGACTCGTAACCTTTCTGCTTTCCGCCGGATTTCGCCCGACCTTTCTCGAACTGTCCTTTTGAATTTCTGTCTGTAGCCATATCCTTCACTTAATATGATGCAAAGGTACACACAATCCTGCACATAGAAATCTTATCTATTAACTTTTTGCTGCTAAGTTAATGGATAAGATGCTTATATAATAAGGTATAGTTATCTTTGCTGCAGTTTAAACGTTTAAAATAAATTTTTATGTTAGGATCATTAATCGGTGCAGGACTTGGTGTTGCAAGTAGTATCTTTGGTGGCATATCAGCCCGAAAAGCAAGACGAAAGCAGGAGCAGATGCTTGCACAGCAGGAACAGGAAAATCAGGCATGGTATGATAGGAAGTACAATGAAGACCCTACCAAGCGTGCCGGTACCGTAAGATTGCTCACTCAGATGCAGGAGCAGATCAAGAACAGAAACAAGGCTGCCAAGGGCAGACAAGCGGTGATGGGTGGCACAGAAGATTCCACCACTGCGGTGAAGGAAGCGAATAACAAGACTCTTGCCGACACGACCTCACAGATTGTGGCTGCAAATGAGGCTCGCAAGGATGCCATCGAAGGTCAGTATCAGACGAGAAAGGATGCTATTCAGAACAAGAGGATGGGGCTGGAAGCTGAGAAGGCTGCTGGTACTGCTAGTGTGGCTGCTGGTGTTGCCGGAACTGCTGCCAATATCGCTGCCACCATTGATGGTGGATTGGGCAATAGAAAGGTTGCTAGACCTAGTGTTTCATCGCCTACACAAGCTGATATGGATAAGCTCGATACCAAGGTTGGTGCGGCTCCTACCCAGCAGCAAGTGGCGAGTGATTTGAACGATATGATAGGTGATAACGCATCTAAAAAGGTAAACGTATAGCTTATGGGATTGGCAGATTATTTACGAACGAACAATGGCTTGAAGACTACACAGAGTGTACTCAACAAGCAGCAGAGGTGGTGTGGATGCTGCTCAGAAGGCTTCTCCTGAACAGATCAATATGAACACCGCACAAGCTATGCTCCATGGCAAGGAGGAGCAGCTTACTCCTCCAAAGGATGCACATGAGCAAGCGGTGAGAATGAACCAGCAGGCTGCCGAGGGTATGCTGAACGGCTCTATCCCTATCGTGAAGAAGGAAGAGCCGAAGCCGGAAACTAAGCAGGAGCCGGAAAAGCAGCAGTTGACCTATGCGGAAATGTATAAGATGCTGAATCCTGCTGATAGTGAATCTCCTGAGCAGAGAGCACAGAGAGAGAAGAACGAGAAGCGGAAGGCTCGTATCGCTGCGCTGGGGGATGGTCTTCGGGCACTCGCCAACATCTACTTCGCAAGCAAGGGAGCCAAGGTGGTACACAATCCTGAGTCGGATATGACTGCTGCTATCAATAAGCGAAAGGCTTATATGGATGCACAGCGTGAGAAGAATCGGGCGGCTTGGCAGGCTGGCTACCAGAGGGCATTGGCTCTTGATGAGGAAGCGAGAAAGAATAACCTGACTCTTGCCGAGCAGATGAGGTATCACGATATTATTGCTAAGAACAATGATAGCAAGAATGATCTGAGCCAGCAGAGAATTGATCAGGGCAACAGAAGACTTGATTTGTCGAAGATGAAATATGATACTGATGCTGATTACAAGAAGTCTATCTTGGCTATCAAGAAAGCTCTGGCTGATGGTCAGATTTCCCACTGGCAAGCACAAGAGGCTATTCAGCGTATGAATGCTGAGTCTGGTCGTATTCGTGCCAACAAGTCGGGTAGTGGTGGCTCCCGAAAAGGTTCCTATTCAGGAGAGGTTGATGAGTATATGGATTTGATGGACAAAGACCCTGAGGGTATGGCTGAGGCTGCTAGGGAAGTCAGAAGGATGGGGTACTCTCCTAAGACTGCTGCCGGAAAGAAGGCTCAGAAGATTGCCTATCAGCGTAAGCATGGTAAGGGTAAACAGAACCATACATCATCAACCAATGGTGGCAAGAAGAAGACTGGAGTAAAATGGTAACAAGATTGGTAACAAGAATTTGGTAACAAACAAATATATATATTATGGCAGAAAGACCATTATACACTTTATACAAGAATCTGAAAGCACAGAACTATGATGTGCCGGACGATTACAATAAGTTTGAGAGTGCCCTGACCAGAGACGGAAAGGGCGGTGCTGACAACAGACATGCTATCTATGAGAACTTGAAGGCTCAGAACTTCGATGTTCCTAATACCTATGAGCGTTTCTACTCTGCACTTTTTGAACCAAGAAGCAAGACTTCATCAAGAGCGAAGGGCGGTAGTGTTCCTATGAGTGCTGCTGATCGTGCTCGTTTCTCGGCTGGGGCAGCAGCTATCTCGGCTAGTGCTCAGCACACGATGAATAATGCAGGAAGATACAATAGACTGAAACAACGCAAGCAGAAACAGCAGAAGGATTTCGGTCGTGTGAACTTGGGTACACATCAGACTCCTTATGGTGGTGATGCAAACAATGTGGTGAAGGATGATTTCGCTTACAATCCTGAGACTGGAAAGGCTGGCGCATACGTATCTTCTGATAATGAGAATGTTTATTCTCAGCCGGAAGCCGAGCAGAAACAAGATGTACTTGACCAGCAGAACAATGCCTATCAGGAAGCAGTAGATACTGGCGAGATTCCATCCGTCTTCGATGTTCGTGACAAGAATGGTAACTATGACTTGCAGGAGAACATCAACAAGAATGGAACCTATCTTACTGAGGAGGGTGCTCGCAATCAGTTTGATAAGAAGCTGGCGGATGCCTATGCTCGAAAGAAGGAGATTGAGGCTCTTATCGCTGAGGATCATCGTCAACACGGAAATCCTCTGCTCTCTTATGGTGCTAGTATCGGTGCAAGTAACGGAAGAACTGCAGAACAGAGTGACTATAGCAACAAGCTGGCAACATCCCTTGCTCTGGTTAAGCAGCAGATTGGTGCGCTTGAAGCGGTGAAACAATACCCTACAAGTAGTTGGAGTGAGGATGCCTTGAAGGCTCTTGACAATACTGCATTCACGGCTAAGACTTGGGATTTCGGTCTGACAGACTTTGCAACTATGGGGCAGATGGAACGTATCAAGACCAAGATGGACAACAACCTTCCTCTCTCCGGCTCAGATAAGATGCTCTTGAAGAGTAAGCTGGGTGCGGATGCTGCTGCGGCTCTTGAAGACGAGAAGATGGGCAACATCTATCGCTGGACGAAGATTGCCGGACAGTCTCTCCCATTTATGGCAGACTTCTTCCTGACTGGCGGCTATGGTGGTATTACTAAGGCTATCAGCCGAGGAGCCTTGAAGTTCGCTGCTAAGCGTGGCATGGGCAAGGTGAGTGCTGCCATCTTGAAGAACACTGGTATCGTGGCTGGTGATGTTATCGGTTCGTATGCCATGGCAGGATCAGAACAGGCGATGAAGACTGGAGCAGACATTATGCAGCGACATCTGGGTAGTCTCTATCAGGATGAGAAGGGTGATTACAAGTTCGGTACATTCGATGAGAACGGAAATCTCCTGCATGAGGGTGGCGAGTCTATGGGTACTGCTCTCTATAAGGGTCTGACCTCTGCTATGGTGGAGAACTATACTGAGAAGCTCTTCGGTCATAGCTATGGTATCAAGAAGGGTGCAATCAACTTCATGGAAAAACATGGTATGAATGCTTCTGCTGAGTTCTTCAAGAATATCGGCAAGAGTGGATGGTACACCAATTCCAAGAAGTGGATGGAGAAGTTCGGCATCAATGGCTTCGGTGAAGAAGTGATGGAGGAAGAGATTGGCATTCCTCTTCATGCTCTATTGGATGGAGATAATAAGTTCTCTGACCTCCTTGATACTAAACAGCAACTTGACATCATCGGTGGTATGGCTCTATCTGTTGGCTCTATGTATGCGATGGGTGCTGGCTCCCGACCAGTCAAAGGTGTGTACAATCGTGCTCAGTACTATCGATTCCGTAACAAGGTGAACGTGGCTGATAGTGATGCTCAGAACTTAATGGGCGATAAGTGGGCAGACATCAAGGATAAGATTGATAACACGACCAACGAGCAAATGGGTGGTGTGTTGGCTGATATTCTCAGACAGAGAGACACCATGAGCAAGGATCAGATTAATGCTGCCATCAATTATGGTATCAACCTGATGAAGATGCGTGGCTACAATGTTGCCAAGACTGCCGAAATGAACGCTAGAGAGATTACCAACGAGCCAACAACTCCTGAGGAGCAGCATCAAGAGGATATTGATAATGCTTACTCTGAGGGTCACGATGCTGATGATGCAGACAAACACGACATTCAGTTGGAGCATGAAGACCAGATGAAGACTCTTGCCGGATTGCTGAATATCTCCGAGCAGCAGTTGTCAGCTATGAATGATGATGAGCTTCAATCCCTGACTGGGCAGAACGACAAGCTTGACCAAGCTATCTATGACTACCAGTTGTCTTCTGCTCGTTACCAAGGTGTGACAGATGATGCTCAGGATAAGATTGATATGGCGGCAAATCAGGCAGCTCAGCGTGTTGATATGTACACAGACAAGAGCCGTGGCTCCGTCCGTAACGCTAAGGTCAAAGCTAGTGGTGGTGCGGAAGATTATGGTGTGTACATTATTTCCGGCAATATTGCTACCAACGAAGATGGCTCTATCAATGTAGCGGATAGCGATGATATGATTCTCTTCTATGATCCTACGACAAATTCTGTTGAACATGCTGATGCTCTAAGATTCGCTGAACTGGGTGATGAAGTTCCTGCCGATGATGTGAAGGCTCAGGCGGTAGCTGATGCAAAGGAGAAGGCTATCAAGGAAGTTGCTGGTATTGTTGATGGCACAATAGATGTTGGCTCCCAGTTCAAGGTTACTGGTGCTGATGGTTTGGAACATACCTACGAGATTCTTGCCGACTATGGCGATGGTACTGCTGCTATCTCTATTGATGGTAACGTGGTAGAGAATCCATATTCGCTTGAAGACTTGCAGCAGTTGAAAGACTTGGAGGATCAGAAGAGACTGGAAGCTGCCAAGGCTCAGCGTGAGCAGATGGAGAAGGAGCGTGCTGAGCAGCAGGCTCAGGAGACAGAGCAGCCGGAAGAGACTCAGCCTTCTCTTGACTTCAACCAGATTCTTAATGATGATGGTAATGTGGTGCTTGCTGATGTTCTCGGCAAGGATGGAAATACAAAATATCCAAACTCCCAGTTGTTCCTCATCCGTGATTCAGGTGCAAAAGCTAAGGTGATGGAGTTGAAGAGTGATGGCACTCTCGTTCCTCATGCGGTAAACAAGAAAGATGTGAGAACTGCTACTACTATGACACTCAATGAGTATAAGCAAGCTTTTGCTGACTCCTCAATGATAGAGGAGAATAGTGGTTCAATAGAGGCTGATAGAGGTGGAATAGAGGTTGACGAAGAACTTCCTCCTGTTCCTGACAATGTTACGATTAATGGTGATGGAACTTACACTGAGGATGGTGTTGTGCATGGCGGAGAGAATACAACTGCTCCAGCAGAACATACTCCTGCTGCTCCTGCCATTACTCTCGAAGATGGAACCATCGTGCCTATGCTGGAGGATGGCAATCCTGATTTCTCGAAGCTGACTGCTGATCAGACTGCTGAGTTGTATGACTCCCAGTTTGGTGAGGATGCTGATAGCGTAATCAGTGGATGGGTATCTGATGCCAAGAAGGCACTCGACAAGGCGAACAATATGACCGTGAAGGGTAAGAACTTCGTGGAACAGAAGGCGGCAAAGGAAGCCAAGGAGAAGGCGATTGCTGATGCTCAGGCTGCCTATGACTCTGCTATTGCTATCCGTGATGCCTATAACAGCAGACAACTTGCCAAGGTGGAGGATGATGCAGAAGGCAGAAAGAATCTCATTGAAAAGGCAAGAAGAAAGTTCGCTCGCTTGAAGAGTGCGGTGAAGGATGATGCTGAGGCAGTATCTCAGCTTTATAAAGATGTTGTCGGCTCTCTCCTGCATCGTCTGTATGATGGCACTGGCATTGATGTGACTGATACCATTCCGCTTACTGCAGAAGAGTATGTGGCTAGCAATCTCGGTGCTCACTCTCTCAACTATGAGGGAACAGAGACAAGCAAGGGTGTTAAGCAGGAAACTGGATTGAGCAGAGAAGACTTTGCCAAGACTCAGCTCCTCGCTGCTGATGGCAAGGGAACTACCATTGATGATCTCGTACATAGTCTGTGGGAGAATCGTCCATCCAACCTTGAATCTCTCGATACTCAGGATATTCGCAATGCCCTTATTGGTGTGCTCACTAGCGGTTTCAAGGCTTCGGAAGCTAGAAACTATATTGAGAATCTCCGTATCGCTCAGGCTGAGAATATCCTTGAAGAGCAGAAGAAGGCGGCTGATAACGCTGCATTCGCTGAGGAGCAGAAGGCTAATCAGGAAGAAGAGCAGGGAGAGACTGAGCAGGAGAATACCGATGAAGAAAAGTCTGAGGAGAATGAGAAGATAAATGAGCAGACAAATGAGAATATAAATGCACCTGAACTTTCCCATGAACAGCAAAAAGCTATGGAAGAGGGCGAGAAATTAGGTTTCCCTGCTTTTGACAAGGAAGGTGAACCTATCAATGAATATGTCGTAGAACTAGCAAAATGGGCAAAGAAACAAGGCTTAGAGATAGACCCTACATCTAAGTTAAATAGCTACGCTGATTTGTTCTTGATGTGCAAGGATGGCTTTGGTGTTATCACTCTTGTTCCTGATGAGGGCGAGAATATCAATCAGGTAGTTTATTTCCCTGATAACGTGAAAGACTTTGACCAACTTTGGAAGCTGCAAGAGGAGTTCAATGCAGGACGTGACCTCAAACACTCTTCTAATATAGATAGCGAACTCACAGAAGGTGCAATATTCTATGATGGAGATACAGCTAGAGAGTTCAAGGAGTTTGTTGACAAGAAGGTAGAGAAACAGAATAAGGTGTTCGGTGAGCAGAGACCTGAGGAAGACCTTCCTTTCTCTGCAAAGGAGAATGGCAAGCAACAGACAACTGCCGAGCGTGCTGCTGGTGTGGAGAAGAATAAGGTGGATGATATGAAGGTTGTGGACAATATCGTGGGCGAGAAGACTCGCAAGGCTTTCGAGAGACTGGCTAAGATGATGGGTGCAAAAATTCAATGGCAGTACTCGGACAAGTTGGGCAACGGCTGGATTCAGGAGACCAAGGATGCCGATGGCAACATTCATCGTACCATCTTCATCACTCTTGACTCTTCTATCACGGAAGGTGCTCAGTTTATCTTCGGTCACGAAATGACTCATCAAATCAAGAGCCTGAACCCTGCTGCATACAATGAGTTGACTCAGCTTGTGCTTGATACCTATGGCTCTGATGCCTTCGGCAAGGCGATAGACGAGACGATGAAGAGATATTCCGATGCCGGATTCTCTGGACGTGCTAGAGATTACTATGCTGAGGAGGTTGTTGCTGATGCAGTAGGCGAAATGATTCGTGACCTTAACTTGGCTCACACTCTCGCTATGAAGATGTCTCATCCTCTGCTCGCTGCTATCCATGAGATATTGCAGAAGATTAAGTTGGCATTCTTTGGTACTGAGTATAGCGATGTGACAAAGAACATCATCCGCTCCATTGAACAGGCTTACGTGAAGACTGCCAAAGGTGAAGTGACAAACTCTGAGACTGGCGAGGACGTTTCCTTCTCTCTCCGTCAGAAGCCTGAGCCTAAGAAGAAGGGTATCGGTTACAAGGTATTCGTGCTAAAGGATGGCAAACTCTATCCGCCAATGGTAGCGAACCCTAATGGTGCTGCTACCCCAGTTGGTGTATGGCTCGATGCTGATGCGGCTCCTATTGCAGGAGAAAGCAAGACTGGCAGACCTCAGGTTAAGCAGGGCGGCAAGGGAACACAAGGCGGTAGCGGTAAGCTAGCCTATAGACCAGGCTGGCATCTTGGTGTAGTTCCTTACGCTATCCAGTTCAACCGCAAGGATGCTGAGGGAAACAAGACTCTCTTCCCTAAGAACTTTGTCTTCGCTGAGGTGGAGTATGCTGCTGATGTAGATTATCAGGAGGAAGCTCGCCAAGAGGGTATCAATCCATCGGGCAAGTATCAGCATTCATTGGCTGGCTTGAAACATCTGCCTACTGATGGATATTATATGTATCGTACCAACCCGAACCCTGAGACTGACCCTTGGGTGATTACTGGTGCGATGAAGGTGAACCGTATCTTGACCAGAGCAGAGCAAGCGGAACTCGTGAAGAACGCTGGACGTGAACCTCAGCAGATTCAGGAGGGCGATATTGTTACTGATGATGTTGTGAACAGCATCAATCAGGAGATAGCTGATGCTCCTAAGTTCTCGTTGAAGGTATATCATGGCAGCGGTGCTGACTTCACAGAGTTTGACTTCGACCACATGGGCGAGGGTGCTGGCTCCCAAGCATTCGGTTGGGGTGGTTATGTTACTTCATCGGAAGAGATAGGAAAAAGCTATGTAGAGTTGACGCGTAAAAAGCCTACTTACTTCTATAATGGTAAGGAATTGTCTGAGGATTATTTGCGCTCTATTTTGTTGAATAAGGTAGGTAGAGATAACGCAAATATTCTTGATGATTTCTTGTATAATCTTGAAAAATATGGTGTATCAGAAGCTAAAAGCATATTGCGAAAAGGTGATTACGCTTATTTTAAAGACCTTCTTAAAGGTACTCGTGGCAGTATAAGGAGTGGTTATCAGAACAAAGTAGATGCAGCAGAACTCCTACTTGCTCCTAGAAATATCCGTGTTAAAAAGTATAAGGGGAATCTCTATGAGGTAGATATACCTGATGATAATGGCAGTAACTATCTGGATTGGGATGCTCCTTTGACAGATAAACAGAAGAATACAATCATTAAAGAATTAAGGCGATTAAAAATAGATTTTGCCGACTTTAAAAAGCGTGGTTTTTCTTTTGATGGTTCATTTAGCGGTAATGCCTATGATTTTCTAATGTATGCTTTAAGAAAAACAAAGAAGTGGAAAGATGTAAATGCTAGTCGTGCAGTTAGTAAGTTCCTGTCTTCTATTGGCTATACTGGTATCAAGTACCCTGCTGGAACCATCATGGGTGGTGTTGAAGGATACGAAACCAACTATGTTATCTTCAAGCCTGAGGATATGAAAATTATAGAGCACACCAAGTTCTCTCTCCGTTTGAAGTCTGCTATTGAAGAAACAGAAACCAATCCATCTGACGCACAGAAGGAGAGCGGTAACTATAAGAAAGGACACATCGAAGTTTGGTGGCTACGATTACACTATAGAAAATCCAAAGGGTTCAACTCGCTCAGGCAAGGATGCCGAATGGTAAAGAATGGAAAGTTACCATGCACGATACCTATGGCTATAGTCCGTGGCAAGTTTGGCAAGGATGGTGACCATTTGGATATGTTCATCAATGACAAAGCAGACCTTGATAATTGGAATGGTGATGTATTTGTCGTTGACCAAGTGAATCCTGATGGCTCGTTTGACGAGCATAAGGTAATGTATGGCTATGACTCCATGGATGATGCAGAAAAGGCTTATCTCGCCAACTATAGCAAGGGATGGAAAGGTCTTGGCAATATTACTGGAGTAAGTAAGGATGAGTTCGACAAGTGGCTTGATACGAGCAACCGTAAGCTAAAGCCATTTGCAGACTATGCTAAAGTAAAGTTCTCGTTGAAGGATGAGAAGATTAAGAGTATTGCTGAAAAGTTTGGGGGTAAATGAGGATGATGTTGCTATGTATGCGAATGCAGTTGAACGAGGTTCTACTGCTGAGGCTGCACGTGCCAGAGCAAACATCAAACGATATTTATTGCAGGCAAATGAAGACAAGATTTCCTCATTTAAGGATATTATTAAGTACACCAAGCCTATAAATGAAGCCTTGAAAGAGAACTTTGGTGACCTTGACGCTATGATTGAGGAACGAAGAAAGCAGGTGGAGGCTCAGCGTAATGCTATGGAAGCTGCAAGAAAAAGAGCGCAGGAAGAGGAAGAGAAGAGACAGAAACATCTGGATGAACTCTCTCTGATTCCAACTGATGAACTTGATAAGCGTTATATGGATGCCATTGCTAATAATGATGAATCAACGGCAAGGGAAATGCTTGATGAATCAGCCAGACGTAATGGTTACGGTGACGTTGATAGCGATTACCAAGGTCAGGGAGCGTGGGCTGCTCCATCAAATCCTCAATATGAGTCTGATGAGGCAAGAAGAGCCGACATAGAAAACTCTCCTGATGTAAACTTGGAAGATATTGCATTAGGTTATAACTTGCAGCCTGATGATTATTTCGACAATCCAAGAGCATATATGAACAATACTGCTTATGGATTGGAGTCTGCTCATGTTATAAAGAATGCACTTGATGCCATTAAGAATGGCGAGAAAGATGTTAAGGTTAAGGTTTATCGTGCCGTTCCTACTTCTGTAAAGGAAGGTAAGTTGCGTAATGGTGACTGGGTTACTCCTTCAAAGAAGTATGCTGAAATGCACGGTGACAATAGGTTGGATGGAAAATATCGTATCAATGAATATGAAGTTCCTGCAAATCAATTATGGTGGGATGGCAATGATGTTAACGAGTTCGGCTTTGATGATGGTAAGGAATACAGATATAAGAATGCCAAGAATAATCGTAAGCTGAATGACCTCATTACTTATGATAATAAGGGCAATGTGATTCCTCCTTCAAAGCGTTTCAATTCTCGCAAGAGTGATATCCGTTTCTCTCTCCGTGATATGGCTGACGGAAAGGAGAGTGGGGCGGCTGATATGGCTGAGGACTTGAAGAGTCTGAACACTCCTGATGAGGTGGATGATGCTATCAAGACTGCCATTGATGATATGCCGATCGGCTGGCAGATGGCTAACAAGAAGATGATTCATATTGCTCAGGCTCTAGGCGAGAATCGCAAGGCAGAGATTGCCGGCGAGGAACCTAAGTTCTCCCTGAAGGATGGCACTCTCATTAAGGCTGGAACATACTTTAGCGGTGGCGGTCTTGTTGAGGAAGGCTTGAAGGGTATCATCGACCCTGTGGTGGCAGTTGAGTATGATGAGAAGATAAGCGGTGTTTATCGCAACAACTTCGGGCAGCACATCGTTACTGCTGATGTCCGTGACGTTGATCCAAAGGAATTGGTGAAGCAGATAGATGGCGAGGTGGAGTACTTCCATGCCAGCCCAGTCTGCAAGAACTACTCTCAGGCGAAGAGTAACCATGCAGAGGTGGAACTTGACAAGGAGACTGCTGCTAGTACTGCCAAGTTCATCAATGCTGTGAAACCAAAGGTGGTGACCATTGAGAATGTGAAGGGGTATAAGGATTCGGAAGCGATGAAGATTATCACGGATGCGCTTGATGCCAACGGCTATACTTGGGATGCAGATGTGTATAACGCTGCTGACTATGGCGGCTACACCAACCGAGAGAGATTGATTGTCCGTGCGGTTCGTGATGGCAAACTCCCTGAAAAGCCAAAGAAGATGGAACACAAGAGTGGATGGTATGAAGCTGTGGCTGATATTATCCCGACACTGACAGAGAAGAAGAATGGTGTGGCTTCTTGGATGGATATTCGCTTGAAGGCTGATGGCATTGACTGGCGTAACATAGACAAGCCATTGTATGTGATGGGTAGTGCCTATGCTGACGGAAAGATTCCTCATGCCTTCGCTGATGAACTGCTGCCTACACTCCGAACCAAGAGCGGTGATGTGATTGTGATGCCTGATGGTAAGGTGTATCGTGCCATGGGTAGAGTGCTCGCAAGAGTATCAGGAGTGAGCGATGATTACAAGATGCCATTCTCCGAGAACCTGAGCCATACCATCATCGGCAACGGAATCCCTACCCAGTTGACAGAACATGTGATTGCTCCTCTGCTTACTGGCTCTGACCCTAAGTTTAGCATCCGTACCTATCACGGTACTGGTGCTAGCTTTGACAAGTTCGATTTGTCTCATGCCTTGGAAGGCGAGGGAAGTGAGAGCTTCGGGCATGGTGTGTATGTTACCAACTCTAGCAAGATTGGACGTGAGTATGCCCAGAGAGCAAAGAATAGAAAGATGGAAGACCTCTATAAAAATATGCGCTACCCTGATGGGGTGAAGGGCGATATTTTCAAGAGAAGAGTCTTTGGTGAAATGGTGAACGATGTGGCTACTGGCGGTAGTGTGGCAAGTGCCAAGGAGTTTGCCAAGAAACGTATCGGTGCTGATGCCAACGATATTCAGCGTACCCTTGAAAACTTGAAGGATAGAGAGAAGGGAACAGAATATGAGCAGAACTTGAAGAATAGACTTGCAGAGTATAAGGAAGGTTTGAAGTGGATTGATTCCCTTGATGAAGAGTATCTGACTCAGGGAAATGCCAACCGTTATGATGTGGAAATTCCTGATGATAATGGTAGCAACTATCTGGATTTGGAAGGAACAATTCCTGACTCCTTGGATAAGCAGAAAGTGGCAGAAGATGCCTATAAGGTAGTATCAGATAATCAAGGTTTCAATGATTTCAAGGCTACTCCTCTTAATGATTTCATTGCTCATACATTGAAGACTTATGTTAACACAACAGATGTGGCTGGAAGAGTTGAGAAACTGAAATCAGATATTAAGGATGTGATTGAGAATTATGTGGCAGATGATGATGTTCTTGCTTTAAACGAGTATTTGAAGGATGCTACTCCTGATGATGTACTCGCTACCATCTGGTACAATGACCTAGTTAGAGACATTAAGGATGCTGACCTTGGTGAGGAACTTTACAGAAAGTTGAGTACTTATGTAGGAGATAATGCCGCAAGTCAGATTCTTTCGGATAATGGTCTTGTCGGTATCAAGTACCCTGCTGGCATGATTCATGGCGGTGCAAAAGAAGGCGATTACAACTATGTGATATTCGATGAGAACAATGCCAATATTGTGGGTAATACCCGATTCTCCTTGCGCTATGACCAGTTTGAGCATGACCTGAACCAGTGGAAGAAGGATAATAATCTGCCTAAGGATGCCCAGCGACCAACCATTCCACAACGCAACGCTGGTGAGAGTGCTGTTGACTTCCTGAGGAGAGTGGACGAGTACCGCAAACAGATGGCTCTGTGGAAAACTGCTCCAACCTACGAGCAGCATCTTTTGAGTGATGATACCGCTCTTGGTGAGTTCAACCGAGAGTTGCAGCGTGGCTCTGTGCTCAAAAGAATCGCCTTCCAAGATAGTATGCTGGCTATCCGCAAGGCTCAGGAAGCTATTATGAAGGAGGTGGGTGTTGACCGCCTGAACATGGCTGAGGATGCCTATACTGCCGAGAACCGCAGTCACGGCAAGGGAAAGAACGAGTTTGAGGAGTACAACAACGAGTTTCTGCAGCCACTCAGAAAGGCTTATTATCAGATGAAGAAGGTGCTGGGCGATAGCTACGACAATGTGCGAGTCTATATGATGGCTAAACACGGCTTGGAGCGTGATGCTCAGATGGCATTCAAGAAGTCTTTGGAAGCTGATTATGAAGATGTGAATCAGAGAAGTGCAGCATACAAGGCATACAAAAACGACTTGGATCGTGTGTCTAATGATGCAGACTTGGAGTTTGGCAGGGTAGATTTCACCACTTGGAGACAGAAGGATAATGCTCTCCGAGGAAAGTACTCTCCATCCTATATGGACTACCGCTACGATGATAACGGAATCGCCTACGATTATTCCGGCTTGTCTTCACTCTTCGATGGTTCAGACTTCGAGGAAGCTGCCCACAGACTGGTAAGGGATGTAGAGACCAAACATCTTGCCGAGGTTCAGGCTCTTTGGAATGCTACGAATGCTGCCACCAAGAAGATTCTCCGTGATGGCTTCAAGGCTGGAATGATGAGCAAGGATACCTACGAGTATGTGAAGGGTATGTATAGCCACTATATTCCTCTCCGTGGATGGGATGGCACTACTGCCGACCAAGTATGGGACTATATCGGTGGCGGCAAGGGTGCGTTCAAATCTAGACATTGAAGACTGCACACGGACGAACCTCTATCGCTGATGATCCTATCGCATACATCGAGAATATGGCAGAGAGTGGAATCCTGCTGAACAACAAGAACTGGGTGAAGCAGCACCTGATGCTCTTGGCGCAGAATCATCCTACCTCCCTGCTCACCCTGAGCAAGGCTTGGTATGTGAAGAGTACGGATGCCAACGGCAACGAGGAGTGGATTCCTGCTACCCCTCAGATTACTTCTCAGATGAATAGTAATCAGGTGAAAGCTGCCATTGATGCTTTCGAGCAGAAGATGGAGCAGATGGCTCAGACTGGCGATGCTACCCAGCAGAGAGACGGATTGAACATAGCCTATCCTCAGACTCATAGCGAGGAGAGAGAACATGAGGTGCGAGTGATGAAGGATGGCGAGGAGTACGTTATCTATGTGAATGGTGACCCTCAGTTGGCTCAGGCGATGAACAATACCAGAGCACACCGAGTAAGAGAGATTCAGAGCGGCAAGCTGGATAGGGCTGCTGCTTGGTTGGGCAGAAAGATGGCTGCAGCCTATACCAGTCTTTCTCCTCTCTTTATCCCTTCCAACTACTTCCGAGACCTGACTATGACTCTGGCTTCTACCGCTATTCGTGAGGATGCAAAGTACAACTATCTGCTCAGAAAGAATCTTGCTACCTCTTGGAATCTCGGTTTCATGCTGAGAGACTATCAGAACGGCAAGTTAAGAGATAAGGTAAGCAACGGAAATGCTACTACAAAGGAACAGATGTTCTATGACTTCATGATGAATGGTGGCGAGACTGGCTTTGTCTCTTCGCTTGACGTGGAAGACTTGAAGAAGAAATTCAAGAACGACTTGAAGGATTTGGATAGATGGAAGGCGAACCCAGTAAAGGTAGGGCACACCATTATGGATGGTATTGAGTTCCTGAACAGAGCGATTGAGGATAGTAACCGATTTGCAGTCTATATGACTTCCATCCAGTATGGTCGCTCCATTGATGAGGCTGTGAATGATGCCAAGGACGTGACCTTGAACTTCAACCGCAAGGGTACTGGCGAATATGGCTGGCAGATGATTAGAAATCTCTATCTCTTCATCAACCCAGCGGTACAGAGTTTGCAGACATTGGGTGCGCTTGTCAAACATCATCCTTTCAAGTTTACGGCTGTTACTGCATCATGGTTGACGAGTGGTGTGCTGGTTCCTATCGTTAACGCTGCCCTGATGAGTCTGTTGGGCGGTGATGATGATAAGGATAAGTACTGGCAGTTCACCAAGTGGGATAGACGAAACAATGCCATTATGTGGATTCCGTTTACCAACGAATATGTGAAGATTCCGCTTGCTCAGGAGTTCCGTGCCTTCTATGGCATAGGAGATATGATTGCTTCCAAGATGATGGGTGGCGAGCTGGCAGAGGAAACTTGGAGCCAGTATGCAGAAGACTTGCTCGGTCAGGTGGTGGATATGCTTCCGCTTGACCCGACTGGATATGATGGCAACATAGCAGTCAGCCTGATGCCGAACCCTATCCGTCCTGTCTTCGAGTTGGCTTTCAATGTTGATTTCACTGGCAAGCCATTATTCAAGGACACGGAGTACAACAAGTATGACCCGAACTTCACCAAGGCATACGTGGGCACTCCTGATTGGCTGGTACGAGTATCGAAGATGGTTAACTCAATCGGAAATGACTATCCTGATGTACAGCAGAATGCCATAGATGCTTTTGGAGACCCAAGATACAATCTGAATAACCCAGCGGTGGTTGATCACGTCTTGTCTTCTTATCTCGGTGGTGCATACACAATGGGTAGTCAGGTGCTCGGTGTCCTCACCCAAGTCACTCAACGACCCGAAGGAAATCAAGATGGCAGACATACCATTGGTAAGCAAGTTCGTGAGCAACCCAGATGATAGACCAGTCACCAAGAAGCAGGGTGATGAGTTCTGGAATATGAAGGAGAATCACGACCGAGCAGCCAATACCCTGAGCAAGTTGAAGAAGCAAGCTAAGGTGGATGGCGATTACTCTATGCTGGAGCGGTTCTACGGCTCAGAGGAATACAAGCAGTATAAGCAGGAAGATGTGAAGGTGAAGAAGTATGAGGAAGACAAGAAGAAGGAACGTGCCGAGGAGAATGGGGAAGAGTACAGACCTCACAAGCTGAATGCCGAGGATATATATAAGTCTCACACTACTCCGAAGGATGATTTCGAGGACTTGAAGCTGAAACAACTCTTCACCAAGCTGAATGGATTCAAGACCTCCTACGACCTCTTGGTAGATACCGCTCCGAGTCAGAGCGATAGCTACTACAACACCAACAAGGCTGCCATTGATGCCATTGGCGAGATTTCCCTTGACAAGCAGGAGATTTCCGAGTTGAAGAAGGGCTTCTTAGAAGATGGCAAGGATACCTACAATGCCGATGATATGAAGAGAATCCGTGAACTGAGAAAGCGAATCCTCTCCGTGCTGGAGCCAGCCAATAAGGTGGTTGTGGCTAACCAGAAGGCGAAGGCTGAGAAGAAGTAATGCAAATATGACTATCCCCCGAAAGTGCTATGCTTTCGGGGGATAATAGTCTTTAAAGAACTGCTCGCACAGACTCCCCATCATATAGCAAGGCTCCTCGCTAAACATATCAATATGATCCTGCTCACAAATATGCGCTACTACATGCAGGAGTTCGTGACCGATGGTGTTGATGATGCTTGCGGCATTTCCCTTACCTATAGCAAGAACGCTTCTCCGTTGGGCAAGGTTGGAATACGTGAGACCTCTGTCAGCACTCTGCTTGGTTAGATGTTCTTGGGCTTCTGATAACGGATTGCCGCTGCATCCTATATCAGAAAGAGCATAGCATATCTCATCGGCATCATCCGGCTGATAACCTATGAAACATACTATGCTCCAATCGTACTTCGGAAGTTGTATTACTCTTCTGATCATAACACATCTTCCCAAGGAATAGGTACACCATTATGGCAGCAGTCGGCATAGAATCGGTTGAATATGAAGCCATCCTTCTGGTCGGCATCATCCACCATATCCTTGATGAACTGGGCTAGCTGCTCCTCATCCTTGATGGAAGACTTATAGAAGTCTGCCCTCGCCATATTCGCCACATATACATGGTCGTAGCCTATCTTATTCTTTACCTCAATTCCCTGACCAAGCAGCAAGGCATCCACCTTCTCCTTATCCCAAAACGAGATACCAACATCACGCTTGGAGGAAGGGTCATACTTATACATCTGCTTCACCGCCCACTCACACATCTTCTTGCTGAAATGATAGCCATTGTATCTGAGATAGGCAACCATTGCCTCAGGTTTGAGGTCATACATATCCAATGGCATTCTGCATTTTCCCATATTGCTGAATATTAATGGGAGTCTGGTTCCGACATAATGCCGCTACCAAACTCCCAAGTTAAACACTAGCGACCGCCACCATTGTAGCCGCCACCACCTCTTTCACCATAGCGGTTCGGGTAGTTCCAATCATCGTTCACGTTGTTGAATCTACGTCTGTTCTCACGCTCTTCACGCTCCTCACGCTCTCTTCTCCAATCGTCACGATAATCAGGCATACGCTCACCCATACGCTCCTGCTTCATCTTTTTCAGACAAGACATAGCCTTGCTGCCAAAACCAAGCATAGACTCGATGTTGTCATACAAGCCATCAAACTTGTCTTCTGTAATCTCAACCATTATCATAATCATAAGATTTTTAAAGT
>CYGL01000077.1_pt1 | contig 47226 bp, 66 predicted proteins | sample 485531 | NCBI WGS metagenome assembly CYGL01 (sample SAMEA3497897, study PRJEB9818) | human gut metagenome | reverse complement strand
CGACTGACCCGGAATGGGTACAAATAGATGGTAATCACTACAAAAACGATAAAATACCTATTCATAAATTTCTCTCAGAAAATCAAGTACCGTTTTTGGAAGGGAATGCGATGAAATATATTTTCCGGCATAAAAGGAAAAATAAGCAAAAGGATATTTCAATAGTGATTTTGCTTATAGTGGAATAACAGATATTGTCTCCACTTAGATAGCATACACTATCACCTACATTAAACTCTGTATCTATATTCATATCTTATTTGTATTTAATTAATTTACATTTTATTTATTATTGTTTAGGCTCAAACAGTTTTTCAAATTCACTCTTACTATAAACTTGATAATACCCATCCTCTGAGAGGCAAATGTAAGATCCATATTTAACATAAAACTCCTTTCCGTTTTGGCTGGTAACATATGCTCCCTTTCCCATTTCGTAAGCATTAAACACAAGCCCCATGTCCCGCAAATTATCAAGTGAAATGTTAGTTCTATCTATACAAACGGCTTTAACTTCGCTTAGTTTACGAACGTAAATATTCCTATTAATATTCCTATTAGAATCAGATTTAATATCTATCCCCTTATCGGTATCTATCACCGTAGTTTCAGCTTCTTTGCCTTCCGCCTCCTTTTTTGTCTTGACTGAGCAATTCTTCATATTGCTCTTTCGTGTACAACTGTCCGCCTAACATATACATATTGTATTCGTCTTTCAAAAGCAATTGAAGGCAATGAATAGCCTTTGCAATATCCTTTTGCTTATTTTTCCTTTTATGCCGGAAAATATATTTCATCGCATTCCCTTCCAAAAACGGTACTTGATTTTCTGAGAGAAATTTATGAATAGGTATTTTATCGTTTTTGTAGTGATTACCATCTATTTGTACCCATTCCGGGTCAGTCGCTAAAATAGCGTTAATTTTGATTTGCTCTAAATTCATATTTTTATCTATTTTGTTATTAATACTTCTTTCCATGCTTATAGCCTCTCGTTTCATTATACCGTATTTTTGCCTCAATCGCTCTACCTAAATCAATGTTATGTATGATTGCTATTGCTGCACAAATCTCCATTATAGTAGTAAAGTAATTGCAGCATATTTTTTCATTACTTGTTACCCAGTATGCGAGATTATATACGTAATAAGCGAATGTATTCGGAGTTTTATTTAGAATTTTCACCCGTTCATCAATACAGTGTTTAAATAGGACTATATCGTTATTATCCTCGTTATATTTACCGGTAGCGTCCAAACACCGAATGAAAACATCTGCAAGTTCATCGCTGACAGTATCTTTAATATTCTGTTTAAATACACTTTCAAAATCAGTCTCACAGCTTAGAACCACATCGTAAGCACCTTTTTCTACAAACCTACCTTTTCTCTCCGCCTCCATCGCTTCGCACATCTCCGAAATGATAAGCCCGAATATCTCAGTAAGAGGGACGTCCCGATCATGGAAACCTTTTGCCTTCATTCTTTCATGCTGTTCTTTGCACTCTTTTGTTAAGCTAATAACGCTTTTGCTAAAATCAATCATATTTTTCTATTTTTAAAATGGTAATTCACTATATTTTTCACATCCCTCGCTGCAATAATCTTTTTGATTTCCGGTCAACGAGCATTTATACTTTCCGGCTCTTTTCTTAGCAGGAAGATACACACAGTTTCCGCAATATCGAATATTTCCTAAATTTGATTTGCTTTCAAATTCCAACATTTCTTTAAGACATGCGGCATGTCTTTTCTTTGCTACTTGCATGTCCTTGTATGCTTCTTCTTCTTGTAGAATCAGTAAAGCCAATTGATTTAATTTACTTTCCATGATAAAACTCCATTTTTACTTTTTCAAACCTGCTAAACGCCTCCATTTCACTCTCAGAAAAAACAAGTTCTCCCAAACCTGCACAATATAAATCAGCCCGAAGCATTATACTTTCAATTTCTGAAAGTTCATCGTGGTTTTCAGCTCTATTTTTAAGTCAGGTTCCTATCTTTATTAATAATCTCGGTAAACTGTCTTTGCTCCTTTAAGCTAAATTTAACCGGAACAAAACGATTTTTAAATCTGTTAATCTTTCTTGCTTTCTTCATTTTCAAGCCTCCTTATCGCCTATAAATCGATTTTATTAAGAATATCATTAGCTATATCTTTTGATACCCTATCCCTTCTTAATTCTTCCTTTACGTTTTCCCTCGTAACTTCTTGGTTTAACATTTTGTTATATTCTTCCTCTTTAAACTCGAAGTTAGCAAAACGTTCACTCATGTGTTTATAATAGCGTGCATTTTCCTTTCTCAAATACAGAAACCTCGCTCTATCTCTTTCCCACTTTGTTGAATTATCCTTTTTCTTACTCATGATTTTATATCTTTTAAGTTAGACACCCATTTATTTGCCGGATAAGGAATACCCTCTTTTTTCATAATTGATTTCACCTTATTCCAGTCAGCGAGCGAAGGTTTAAACTCTTTCATTCTTTCGAGAACTCTTTTTATTAGCTGTGTATCAGTTTCACCTTCCATTCGCTTGTATGTTGAAACTCTGAATCCCGAACTTGCCTCACTAACAGCAAGTTTATCGCCCTCCCAGTGCGTGAAGTATTGATAAGCACCTATCTGATACATTGTTCCGCTAACAGGGATAAGATCTGTTTTTTGCATACCTTCATCTAAAACTCGAACGCTTTTATTATAAAGCCCGCACATGCTTTTCTTTGCCATAATATTTAATTTTGGAAGTTATATACTACTAGACACTTAGCCCGTAGCAATAGAAAATTATTTGCATACCTTAGTATCACCATGCACCAGTGCATCGTCGCACACCTTAGCATTGCCGTACACCCACACATTGCCGTACACCCGTGCATTACCAGATACTAGTACATCGTCGTACACCTTAGCACTGCCGTACACACGGGCATTGTCGCACACCCGTGCAGCACCGTACACCCGTGCAGCACCGTACACATGGGCATTGTCGTACACCAGCGCATTACCAGATACCAACGCGTTGCCAGACACTAGAGCATTGTTGAATACCCGTGCATTGCCGTACACCTGGGCATTGTCGCACACCCGTGCATACACTAAAGCATTGTCGTACACCCGCGCATCGCCGTACACATGGGCATTGTCGTACACCCACGCATTGCCTTTTTGACTTAGGTTTTCTTCTTTTTCAATGAACCCCCCAAGTTCTCCTTTTTTTGCATACTTGAATGTCTTAATACATTTTATCTGATACAACTTTGTTCCAAACTCGTTTACTACATAGTTTTCTGTTAGTTCGAATCTCTTTTCCATAATCTTGTTATTTAATTGTTACTACTTTACCTCTAAATCCCTAAGAATATTTGTTGCACGCTCGTTTCCATTCTCAGCCGCTTTAACTAAAGCCTCGTAATGTGATAGCTTGTTTCCTCCATAAACATGTGCAGAACGCAAAAGCATTAATAACCTTGAATGGCTGATCTTTTCTCCTTTGTAGATGTAAGTTGTCATATTTGTTAATTTTTAATTGTTGCTACTTTGTCATTCATCGAAAGATTTGGGCTTTATAGCTTCATTTAATCGGATACCGAACCTTCATTTAACCCTTCGTAGATACCGTTGCTTATTTTCTACTCTTACGAACTTAATCTTTCAACAATCTTTTTGCGTATTGGTTAGATTGTGGGGTCTTTCGTTGTTTGACATTGCAAATATAAGCATAACTTTTAAAATGCAAAGCAAAACTTTAATATTTAACACTTATTTAACACAAAGAAGGGATACCCTGCTTTAGAGTATCCCTCGTTTTTAGAATGGCAAATCATCTGCAAATTGCTGATCTTTTAAGGCTTGTGTCGGTGGCGGTGTCGGTTGTACTGGCGGCTGACCCCCACTCCCGGCAGATTCCGCTCGCTGACAGCTATTTCCTCCCGGCTTCGCTCCCATCTGCATGTTAGAGACGATAATCTCCGCAATCGTCCTCTCTGTGTTGTTTGAATCGGTGTACTTCCGATAATGCAAAGTGCCTTCAACATACAACTCCATACCCTTTGTAACATACTGCTCGCATATACCTGCTAAACCTCCTTTGAATACTACATTGTGAAAATCTGTTCGTTCCGGAACTTCGATACCGTTACTCGTTTTATATGCACGCTCGTTTGTGGCAATAGACACATTACAAATCTTACCCCCATTATCGAACGTTTTTACTTGCGGATCATTGCAGACCCGACCAATCAACTGAATTTTGTTTAAGTTCATATTAGAATAAATTTAGAATACTTGATAATATATAAATACCTATGAATAAAATAACCATTATTCCGGCTATTGAATCTACTTTACTTCCCTTGACTAATGTCTTTTCGACTTCATCAATACTACCCAAAACGATAAAAGGACAATCAGAACCAACACATTTAACATTCGTAGTATCGTTTGTATTTTTGGTAATAGCCGTAACACAATTAGCATTAACCAAAATGTGTTGTCCATTTTCAACCTTAAATTTTACTAATTTCATTTCTTTTGCAATTTTAAACTGTCCCTTTTGAGGACTTTTATTTTCTCTAAATTTTCTTGATAAATACGCATTCCCTTCCGGGTGTTAGCGTGTTCCCATTGATTATGATGTTCAAAGCAAAGTAAGTTAATATTTCGAGGGTCATGCGCCAACATCGGGAATGCTCCTCGAGTGCAAATATGCGAAATATAAACGGCTGAGTACCCTTTCAACGGTTTCAAGCATTCTTCGCAATAGTGAGGCTTAATCTCCCACATATACCGAAAAAATCGCTCGTTTGCCCTCTGGTCGTGACCGTCACCGAATAGACTTTTCAAACACTGATACCTTATTTTAGGATCTATGTCGAAATGTCGATTGAAAAGCAGGGGATTATATCCCCTACTTAAACAATACTCTATTTCTTCCGGACTACTCAACAGGTACATCGCTTTCAGTTTCTTCGTCAAAGAAAGAATCACCCTCTGTATCGTCATCAGCGTCTTTAATATCGTCCGCCTCCGCAATCTCACCGAACATTGAAAGTTGTGCACGCTTACCCTTAAACAGATAATCAAATATTTCATGCTTAATACCCTCTAAGTCAGTATTCATGTCAATTTCAAATTTAAGCATTTCACCCTCCAAATTGATTTTAGGAGTCTGCATTTTAAACAGCGACAAGTCTATACCTGTAAACTCATACTTGATAATTACTGTGTTCTTTTCTTCATCTCTCACAATCTCCCTAATCATAATTCGAGTAGATTGTATCTCGAAGAAGTCTTGAAACTGCTTATCCAATTCCTTATCTTGTTTTGAAAGATCGGATAAGTAGGTGATGTTTGCAAAATTCATCAGCCCCATAAGCCGGACGATATACCCTCTCAGTTTCCCGGCTTCGTTCTGCAAATCGGGGTGAGGATACTCCGGATTCTTCACTTTATGAAACGTCTTAACCGTTTCACCGTCAACATTCATACAGTCATTGTAATCTACTTCCAAACCGTTTGGAATGAATTTTACTCTCTTTAATTCAAAATTGTCGTACAACATATCAATATTCGTTTTTAGGTTTATAATGTTCGCATACCCTTCCAATATTCGGGCAACTGCATAACTTTTGTTTTCTTTTGCTGCAATAGCATATCAAATTGTGATGGTCTGAGCTATATTTACATTCTGTACAGTGAACGAGGACTAAGTTTTGTTTATTCTTCTTCGCCATTCAAATAACGCTCTAATCTTTCATCAATCAATCGCTTATACTCAATAGCCAACGGATCGTTAACTTCCAACTGGTTTTGAAATTTGCGGTGCGATATCACTATTAAAGCCCTCGTCCTATCCAATAGCTCCGGCAAACCGTCCAAACGATAATCATACAACTGATGAATAATACAGTTTCGTCTAATTGAAATACCTCTCGTAATCTCCCGGCTTAAAATAGCCTCCGGTGACACCGAAAGAGCATCGCACATCAAATCAAATTTTTCTCTCAATGTCATTTCGCAATCTTCCTTTCTAACTTCTTTCATTTCTTTACGTATTTTGTTGCATCCTCTATGAATACTCCCAGTTCCTCGGCTGCAAACTGTTTTAAAAAATCAATATATTCTACAAACTCACTATTTGATAAGTCGTTGATACTTACCGGGTCACTCCGATACTCACCCGTTTCAATATCCACAACCTCACCCATTGTTACCGGACACAAGTTCCGCATGTACAATTCGGTATCTTTTTCGCTCCATCTATTACCATTGTCATACATTCCTTTTTGAAATTGTGGTACTACAACTTTGTAGTAATACGCTTTCATGGCAACCGATTGCGAAGGCTCGTAAACGCTAAAACTTGCTATGATATTCTTTCCCTTGTGCAGTTTAGCAAACTCGTTTAGCTCACCCATGTACATTTGCAACTGTCCGTTACTCGTTACTTTTCCCGGTATTATTATCCTGTTTTGCTTCATTTTGTTTCATTTTAGAAAATACATTCGCAAATACACTACCACACAAAGAAGAAATAAAGCCACGCACAGCAGCAGGAAGATCGCTCTTTCTCAACATAATTTTTTCAAATTCTTCGATAATGTCCGAAACAGTCATATCGTCAATGCGATCTAACATAATCCTCTTCGTCAATCCTCCATTTCTCAAAATTTTGTTTTTAGCTTGTTCGACATCTGTACGCATAGTACAAAGCTGATTTGTTAATTCATCTTTAAACTCCGGTGATTTAATTACATCAGCAACTGACATTTCGTTAGTATTCATACTTTAATAAGTTTTTAAATCGTTACTACTATTATTAATTTTGATATTGCAAATTAAAGCAAAACTTTAATTATACGCAAACAAAAACGGGTAAATCTTTCCGAAATACCCGTTATTTAACCTTTGTTTAGAATAAGCTGCCTTGTGAGTCGGTCAACTTCGCTATAATATCATCTACTTTCTTTTCTTCCTCCTCTTTCGCTTCCCTGTACTTTTCACCGAATCTTTCGTATCTCTTTTGCTTCCCTCGCATTCTTATGACAGCTTGAATCAAAACATCGCCTATTTTGCTATTTATTTGACCGCTATTCAACTTTCCTTTCATCTCTGAGTAATCTATCATATTCAAGGGAATCGTTCGTTAAATCAAAAGAAAACACGCATTCTGAGTTGTCAGCTAAATGCTCCGATATCCACTTAGGCTTGTTAGCTATCATCAATTGAGTAAAACGAAGTATGCAAACCGCATCACTATTCCACTTAAAGACGTTACCAGTCGGGAAGGAACGTTTAGCAAACTGGAAATATTTCTCTTTTCTCAGCGACTTATCCTCTTTCGCCCCCTTCGCCCTCAGACCTAAACCAGTTTGCCACGTCATCGGAGTAACGAGCACTAAAGGTATTTCGAGGACTTTCGCACAGCATACAAGGTTGTTGTAGTTTTCAAGCATGGTAACTATGCGATATTGCTTACCTCCGGTATCATCACCCCTAATTGACAGCATCTCAACAACAATCATCGGGTTACCGGAACGCTTAATCTTCTTGAATAGGTTGTATATAGCCAAAGGTTCTTCCGGCATTTTAACGGTGATAAGCGGGCTACCCGGCTTATAAATAGCTATTCCCCCGGCTGATACACCGGGGTCAATTCCAACTAAAATATTAATTTCCATGTTTTTAATGTTTATAGTAATACAAATCTTTTATGCTATCTTCCTCTATCAGCATTTCGTCCCAGTACCGGAATAACAAACGTTTCTTTGCTATAATTAAAGCTCGAAAATAAACTGCTTCATGTTCTATTCCGAAAGTCGCTAAACATTCCTTTTCAAACACTTGTGCAAAGCTATTTATCGGTCTGCCTTTAAATTGCGCTAAAGCTAACTTCTTATCCTCGTATGTCGGTATAGTATCCATGTCATACCCCAACCGTTCCATGTACTTGAATGTTGATTCGCTTATAAGCCGATCAGATTCCATCTTAAAACGCCCGCTATACTTGTATTTCATAATAGCGAAAATAAAGTTGTTAGCCTGTACGTTTAAAAACGCTCTTTCTTGTTCAGGTGTCGCTTTCGGCTTATCCGGTAGAAGGGCGGTAGTCTTTGCCATCATGTCCGCTTTACGCTTTCTGTATGCCTTCAAAATCTTCGTTACGTAATCTACATTCAAGCTGCCATAATGGTTTTTATCCGGACTCCCGTATCGATCTTTAGGCAGGTAGTTATCAAGTTCTCCGACAGCAAGCAACCGCCAAGCAAGTTTAACCTCAGCGAAGGAAAGATCATCAAAATACAAGTCTATAACATCAAAAATCGAAGAAAATACGCTTTTAACCGCACTATGTTCCGGTGCATTCAGACCAAAATCGGAACATACCCCGATAAATATAATGCCTAAATACTCTATTTTCTTTTCTTCGCTTTCTTCTTCCGAAATTAATTTTCTCGTAGATTCTGCAAATATGCGCTGATCCACCTTAGAAAGCTGCTTTATTTTATTAGACTGTATTAATTCTCTATTTCTCTCTACGAATGACGGAAGTCCACCACTCGATAAAGCCACTTTTCCGCCTCTATTTTGATATTTCTCTATTTCCATGTTAGATTACTCGTTTTTATTATGAAAGTCTTAAATTCGCAAAGCAAATGCTATTCTCGTTAATCAAACGTCTCTGTTAGGTATCTCTCGTATATTTCCCTATGCTCGTCATTAGCAAAATACTGCTTTGTCTTATATTGCTGAGAATTGTTTTGCTGATATTGGTTAGTAGCTCCCGTTTTCTCTCTCAGCCATTGCATATATTGTTTTGGCGTTGATTCATACACAAGTGACGCCCACCCCTTCGATATGCTTTGTTGAATAAGGCTTTTAGCAAATTCTTCTTCAAATTGCGCTATCTCGTTTAAATTAGCTTGCATAGCTGTTAGAGTCTTTGTCTTTACACGCCATTTAGGTTGAGTCATTAGAACGTAGAATAAGCGTTTAAAGTCCTCAGACTCGAAAGGAAATGTTAGCTGAGTAAATAGCTTATCCGTCCTTTCTACTGTTTTCTTTGTTACGTCAAGTCCTTTAGCGGTGAATCCAAATACTTCAGATGGTAGAGGATCATTGTTTGATTCAACTTCGAATAAATCCGTTTCTTCGCGCGTGGCTATACTATAATTGACGTTAGTCAATTTAGTATTACTATCTGTATATATACTATCTGGTATAGTCTGTTCATTCATGCAACTTGCATTTTGCACATTTTCAACTTGCATTTTGCATTTTTGATAATTCGTCTCAGAGTATCCTATTATTGTATAACCACATGAAACCAACATGTTAATACACTTTTCTGTAAGCGCATACCACGTTGTACGATCCATACGTGATTTATTAAAATTTCCCTTTAATATATATCCTTCTTCTTCCAACTTTCCGATAACTCTATATACCTTCAATGAATTCATATATGGGAATATTTTAGATAACGCCTCCCTTGTGTTATAAGTCCAATATCTACCTTCAAAATAATTGAGGTTATCTGCTATATTCTTGTTTATCCAAAACGCAAAATTGTGCAAGACACATGCAGCTTCTATACCCAGTTCCTTTGCTATTTTATCATCAAAACAATGTGTCATAATATTCGTTTTTATAGGCAGGTGTTACCCTGCCATGTTATTTATTTATTTACTTCTTACCTAAAAACTTATTAACAAAATACCTTACTCCTTTCGGAGTTAAAACCGTAGTTGTACAAACCTTAGATTCCTCACCAGTTACTATCACCCGTTTCTTAATCTCAAACAATCCCATGTTCATGTATGTTTGCGAAGGCTGATTGCGTGATTCTCCGACGCTGCACAAGTATCCTGCTTTTCTGAGGCGTTCATACAGTTGCTTTTCTCCGATCTGATAGCCATTTTGAGTGATTATTTTTGCAAGTTCACGGATAAGTATAGATTTCTTAGACGCTTCGACGGCTTCGCTGAATAGGACTTTCGACTTATCGGCTTCGATCTTCGCCTCCGCTTGCTTTCTCTTTTCCTGCTCGTTTTTCAACTGTGTAGCCAACTGAATAATAAAGTCGGGTGAGGTTAGAGTTTTCTCTATTGTTTCCGGTGTCATGTATGCGCCATGTTTGCGGATAGATGGAAGTACATCAGTAGTCACCCATCTACGAAAAGGTTTCGCCTTTTCTGAATCACTGCGTATAATAACATCGTATAGACCGCTTTCAGTAACAAAAGTCGCTTGCTGATTTCTACCTAATGAATCTATGATGTCTATTTGGCGGACATCATAAACGTCAAGCCTCGCTTTAACATTTCTTGAATTGCATACCCCGATAACATCACAAATATCAGACAAACAGAACATAGGCTCACCATCAACTACTGATACTCTAACTTTTCCTAACTCTGAATTTTCAAATACTTTAATCTCTGACATAAAATTTAATTTTTAACTATTGATACTATGATTATTTGCTCAACAACTCGTCAAGCGTTTTTCTAAACTTTTTGTAGTCCTCTAATTCTTCATCAGACAAGACAATGAAGCACATACCATCAATGTATATACAATCCAATTTACCACCTTTAATTAAACGCCAAATCCAAGGTACAGTAACACCTTTCATATCAGCGTAGCTCTTTACTTTAATAAGATTTTCTAATTTCATATTACTATTGTTTATTGATTCAACGTTGCAAATATAATGTTAATTATGATATACCACAAGGAAAAACAGTTTTATTTTTAATCTTTTTCGTGCACAGGGTGAATATCAGCCACTTACAAAAAACACCCCACTCACAACGCTTGCAAGTGGGGTACATATCACAATCAGAGCCGGGACTATCTTTCTACCATCTGATAATATTTAGTAGTATTCATGCCTGGTAACCTGTAATTTGCCTCTCTTATGTATCCAGCCGATACGAGGCGATTTACAGCGTTATACAACTTCTTCGTAGACATGAACGGGATTATCTCTTTAAGTTTAGCTATCGAAACGAAAACGGTGTTAGGTACTTGTTTAACTCGACATCCTTTAAACTTTTCTCTGTACATTCCAGTACAAAGGATAAGAATCATTTCCGAATAAACTGCGGCAGCCTCTAAACCGACCTCGCTCGCTATCTTTTCATCTATAACCATAATTATTTCGCTTTAATTTGGATGGATTCTTTCACGTCTGACAACTTAACAAATTCATCGTACACGTCAGGATACTTATCTTTCATTGCTTTTGCGTCAAATGACTCTCTTTGATATGCCTTCTTTCGTGTGATTGTAATCAAGTCACCTTTGATATTGTCCGCTTTCGCCTCTTTCATCATTTCGAGTAATTGAGATTTAAACTTATTCATTTGCTCGTCAAGCGTCTTTTGCATTTCGATTAACTGATATACTGATTCCTCAATGTTGCTAACCTTTGAAGGGAGATCGTTTAATTTAGCAACGTATGAATCAGCACTACAATTATCTACGTATCTCAATCCCTCTTTGCAGCATTGAAGGAATATCTCTATCTCTTTGTCCGGTATCCGTTCAACCTGCACAATACTGTCCGTATCTTCGCCTCTCAGCCATATAGCTAACAAAGCGTCTACCCTTAAATGCGGGTTCTGCCTCTCGAAAAAATACGCATAGATTGATAACTGCCATGATAGATATAACATATCTAATTTGTATGTAGTTTTTATGTCTCCTAATATAACAGAGTCGGAGTATCTGCCTAAATACACCTTGTCAATCGGTGATGCAATAAACTCGTTATCAGTTACTATATACTCAGAGGCAATGTGAGTTAATCCGAAATCACCTTTCAATCTGAGGTATTTTTCACCTTGCTTTGATTCGGCTTCAATTCCTTCGTTATCTATGTTTTCACATTCTTCATGCACTCGTTTCCCTCGCTCAGTAGCAAGGGCTAAAACGCTTTCGGGGATACCGTCAAGTTTACCGAGAAACAATTGCTCGTTAATAAATCCGGTTATACCATGAAGTTTCTTAAAGTCCGGTGTAAAATATTCATGTGTTTCTTCAATGTATATAACGTTTGATAGATTCAGTTTTGGTATTGTTATAATATCTTTCATACTTATTAATTTTTATTGTTAATTACTTCTTTTTTCAATTTCGGCCCTTTTCTTAGATAGCGCATTCATAAATGTACTATCCGATTGATATGCTTGATTAGCTTTAAACAAGTTACTCAGTTGTTCAACCGTTGTACACTCGTTGACGTATCCGACCAAAATAGATGTTTGACTCTGTGAGTTATCCGGTTGACTTGTTGATGAAGATTTAGAACCCTTCTTATTTGCCGCTTTTCCTTCGTTTTCCTGCGTTCCGTTTAATGAATCGTTATCTATACTATCATCAATTGCGAAAAGTCCACAGAGGGCGTATTTACGTGCGTAGCTTGAGGTTGCTCCGGTCAACTGTGCACCGTCCATTCCCTTCTTGCTTTCTTCCTCACGGGCAAATGCGGTTGCCTCTTCTGATTCTCCTGTTTCAATATCAACAACCTTTGCAGTCGCTTTAACGTAGAATCGACCTTCAATATATTCTATTGTGTCTGTAACATTCACATAACAGCCGTATTTCTCACACACTTCTTTTGCTGTCTGCAAAATGTCCTCACATGAACGGTAATAATACCCACCGAACTTATTATAACGTCCTTTTTTGACGTTCATCTCGTTTTGAATCTTTGATAAATTTTTAATCATTGTTTTTTGGTTTTATGTTAAACAGAAAATTTGCGTCCACTCCGGTAGCCTCACATATCTTTGAGACCCATTCGATATTAATCTTTCGTGTCCTCCGGTTGCAAAGAGAGGACATGTTTACCGTTCTTGATTTTGGCTTTGTATCCTCCCACAACATTTCAGCTATCTCTTTTTTACTCACTTTTAAGCCCTTCAACTTAGCGTTTAAAATGGCTTCATTAATCTTAAAATCACTCGACATCTATTACCTCCCTTCCACATTCACTACATTTATAAATATTTTCTTCTTCTTGCTCCGGCTCACAATCGTAATCGCAATATTCTTTGCTAAAAACCGGATAAGATTGCCAGAGGTATAAATCGCCTCCGCAATACGGACAAACATGCACTTCATTCTGATTCATATATACTACTTTAAATTGTTACTTACTTAATTCAACAATGCAAAGATAAGGCTAAACTTTAAATACACAAATAATTTCTTTAATTTTATAGTTAATGAAATTTAAAACGCTAGAAATATACGCACAGAACGACTGTTAGAACTATTTTTGTAGAACTTTTCTTAAATACTTGTTACTACTTATTGTTTATTGACTCGTTTAGTCCGTGAGGATAGAACGAAAAAGGGGAATACATAGCGTTGCATTCCCCTTTTAAATTACATACCGGATAACTTGCGATTGATAGCGTCTAATATCTTACCTTTTAAAAATATATTTAAGTTTCTCTTATACAAGTTTTTTAGATAATACACAGATTCCATATTAAGGTATCTTTCGTAATAATCGATTTTATTACATGCTAAAAATCTTACAGTTTCATCTTCATTCATACTGCTACCTCCCCTCTAATCGCCGGATGGCTGTTATAATCAATAATATCTATATCCTCAAACTTAAAATCAAATAGATCGGTAACGGAAGAATTCAAAACCAGTTCCGGCAATCGCAACGGAATGCGATCTAATTGCGTCATTACCTGTTCAACATGATTCAAATATATGTGAGCGTCACCGATTGTATGAATAAATCTTCGTGGTTTCAGATTGCACACCTGCGCAACCATAGCAAGCAACAACGAATAAGACGCTATATTGAACGGAACACCCAAAAATAAATCTGCACTACGTTGATACAATTGCAGGTCTAAAAAGCCGTCCTTTGATACGTAAAACTGATAAAAGCAATGACAGGGAGGCAAGTTCATTTTATCAAGGTCGCCAACGTTCCACGAATTGACGATTAATCTACGTGAATATGGGTCATTCTTAATCATCTCAATGACTGATTTAAGTTGATCTATACTTGTACGGCTGTTAACACGCCAATCACGCCATTGCGCACCGTATATCCGTCCTAAATTACCATCCTTATCTGCCCATGCGTCCCAAATATGAACACCGTTTTCAAGCAGGTACTTAATGTTGGTATCACCTTTAATAAACCAAAGCAATTCGTGTATAATACCCTTTGTGAATAGCTTTTTAGTAGTTACAAGCGGGAAGCCGTCACGAAGATCGTAAACCTTTTGAGTACTTCCGAAAACGCTGATTGTTCCCGTTCCGGTTCTGTCCTCTCGCTTTTCGCCATAATTCAAAACATAAGAAAGTAAGTCTAAATACTGTTGCATAATTTACTTGTTATTTTTAACCTGATATTTAATTAGATCATTTTCTCTCACTCTACGAATAAAACCATATTGACTCTGAACGAGATAATTTACGTTCTTATCCTTTTTACCTACGTGAATCTCAATGGAGAATACTCTAAACGGCTCTTTATGTGCACCGTACATCACTTCTTCGCCAACGTTAAACCTTGTTTTTATAACCATAATATTTGTTTTGTGGGTTATATTTCTATCACCCGGTTAATTCTTGATTACTTATTAAAATCTACTACGAAATTTACATAATTCAAATCAGTGTACCCCAAAGAGAATGACACTCCATGTTTTTTACATGCGAAGATAAGTGCATTTGTTAATGCTATATTACTTTTTTCATAACCGCATGAAAATCCATTATGAGACAGGTGCGCACATCCCTCTCCCATAAGTTTAAACATGCTATACATTCTCACACAAAATTGTTTTGATGTCATTGTTTCCATAACTTTGAATTTTAATTGTTACTACTTTACTTCCTTTTGACACTGCAAATATAAAGATTAAATTTAAAACATAAAGAGATACTTTAAGTTTTAACGTGAATTTAACCTTTGTGAATGGAATAAAAAAAGAGGGGAATATCCCATCTTATAGTTTAATGCTCTCAAACTCAATGTTATTTGCATTCATAAAGTCGGCAAGCGCGAAAGCCTGTTCCCTCGTTACCTTTACCTTGAAAGTTCTTATATATACCTGTTCGTTCTGAGTGTTGTTTTCCGGCTGTTTTAGCGGTTGTTGTTGCGGTGGTGGTGTGTTAGTCGTTTGAGTGGTGTTTTGCGCTGTGGCGGCTTCCAATGCCTTATTAACGAGTGATACACCGTATTGGCAGGTATTGTTATAGTCCAACGTATTTTGATACCTGTCAATTATAGCCATATAGCAAGGTTCTCCTTCGAAATGCTCTTTCAGTTTCTCGAAGTCGGCAGCTACCAGTTCAAACAGTTCGTTAATCTCAGCCCGAACAATCGCAATACCTTTGTTCTTGTTTAGCCAGTTTGATTTAAAGCAACGGTCAAAATTTATAAGGTACTCGTTATGCTCGTAGAAATAGTCCCTTATTTGCTTCATCTTTGCGTCCTTTTCTTGCTGCTCGAACTTCTTAATCTGTAAATCTATATTGTTTGAGGCTAGGTCTAACATACTACATGTATCCTTTACCACATCTTTGAGCTTGTTAAAAGGTTGCATGTATATCTTTTCGAGTTCGATTCGGGTATCATTTAGGGCTTTTGACGAATTGTTAATCATTTCCCTATCTGCTTTTGCCTCTTTTATATCGTCCTCCGTATATGTTATACATTCATAGACCTTCATCTTTTCTTTGACAATAGAACGTATCTGAGTGACTCCCTCTATTATCTCCGACAGCTTTTTATCCTTAGTAATTAGCTGCAATTGGTTTTCTGTTATTCTATCTTTCATTTTTTATTAGTATTTTATTTGAGTATTGAGGTACTATCGTTACGTTACCTTGAGGACAATTTACCTGTAAATCTCCGTTATCATTCGTTGAAATTTGGTATCTTTTTCCTTTATCGTCTATCACCTCTATACCGTATTTTGCCTCAGTAAATGATCTCATGTTATCATTAAACATCTCAATGTATTTCATAATCTTACCCGGTTTACCTGTACACCGGAAGGTTTTAATGTTAGTGTAATGGTCTAAAAACAACGGTTATTTCTGCTCCGTTTAATTGCTGAGAGTGTCGAAGAATACCGTCTTTCGGGTGGTATTGAATAGTCTCTTTGTTATATCCGTCAATGTGGTAAATGATAAAACCGTAAACATCAATTTCGGTAGATGTCACTTTCAGGTAATTCACATGTCCCATTGAATACACTTTTACGTAGTCCGACGTTAACTCTACCTTATCCCAAACATATAAGGCTACATTCGTTGTACACTCACCTTCTACGTACACCGTTTGCCACTCCGGTACTATAACCGAATAATTAGTTTCGTACCTCGTTTCTTCATCTCCACAAGACGAAAGAAAAGCGGCAATAGCCATCAGACACAAACCTACTAAAACACTGAACAAATAATTTGAAGTTTTCATAATTGATTAATTTTTAATTGTTTATAATATATTTACTGTTAATACTTTGTCTACTATATTGAACGAATGTTTATAACCGTCCTTATCTAACACTTGATATATAGAGTCAAGAATCTTTTGATCATCAGTACAGATAGGTATGGTAGCCGTATGATTCCCGTAGTATGCTTGCTGTACTATTTCGATTCCAATTTCATGGATAAGCCGACTTATTACTGGGTTATTCTTAACATATAAGTCAAATGCTTCATCTCTGTTTAATAACAGAGTCTTTTCGGTTGATTGTTTAATAAATTTCATAATGCCTCCAATTCCTTTTCAAGTTGTTCAATTTGCTTTTTGCATAATTCGTGATACATTTCATTAACCTTTTCTACAAAGTCCCTATTTAGCACGCTTTCAAGTCCGTAACACCTTATTGTAGTGTCGTACCTTTCAAGCCTAACAGATGATAGTGCATTTTCACACTCGAAAGCACATAATCTGTTTCTCCACATTTCAATATTATCTAAAATGATCTTTCCTTTGTTTACTTGTTCCTCTGTCATAACTCTATTTTTTAATGATTAAAGTACATCTTGTTTAATATCTCCGTTTGGGAAAACGTATGTCATTAATATGCAACGTATGTTTGATGGGTTTATATCACCCTCAAAAATAGTCAAAATGTCGTTTTTTAGCTAACTCTTTTACATAAAGAAGTTGCTTCTTCTTTATCTGAGTTAATGCACCTCTTACTGTTTTCGATTCAACGAAATAAAAATCACTTGCAAACGTGTCTCTGAAATACCATTTCTTTAGTTTCATAATTATATATTTTAATGTTATTACTTATTTCTGAATTTTGCCATTCTTTTAATTTCTAATTTCCATTCAGAACGAACATAGTTTTCAACCTCAGAAAGAGTGCCTTTAAACTCCGGTCGAGAAGAACCGCACATGTAATATGCAAACCAACCGTTCTTCGTATATATGTTACCGTAGGTTGTCCCGAACTCTGTTCTACAAATTGCTACTTTCTGAAAATCTGTTTTAGTTGCCATATCTTTTGTTTTTAATGTTACTACTTTGTTTCTTTCGACACTGCAAATATAAAGAAAAACTTTAAATTACAAAGCAAAACTTTAATCTTTAACACTAATTTAACGTTTGCGCATCTGATGCAAGGCAATAAAAAAACCCCGCTACTTTCACAAGCAACGGGGAAAAATGAAAAATGACAAAAAATCCAATAAACAACAATTACTTAACTAATTAACCTATATTATATATCAATGAATAGAAATTTTCTTTTTAAAAACCTACCTATTTTCACAAACCAGTAGGGAATAATCACTTAATATTAACCATGATTGCAATTATTAACAACGCTTTGTTAATGATACGTTTGCTTCTACATAAAGACTTACCAATAAAGAAATGATTAATAATTTATTTATTTGTAATTCTCTGAGTGCAAATGTAGGCATTATTTTTATACCTGCAATAGCTTTAACCAACGTTAACTATCTTATTATCGTAGTTACCTTTAAATCAAGTATTTCGGTGTTCGGGTTTTTACTGGTTACAATAAACTCCCTATACTTTACCTTCTTTAATCTCCACCATAAGAAACGTTTCCGGTGCTCTATGTTGAGTAATTCTAAGCTATCCCGAACGGTTACTTTACCCGCAAATGTATTGGGGGGTTCTATGCAGCCTTTCACATCAATCCATTTTGAGGCGAAATTTAAGCATTTAAGTGTGTCAGTAACCAAACTATCACGAATAATAATACTATCACGTAGAGAGCCGGAAAACTCGCTCTCCGTTGACGTTTGAATGCTTGTATGACTCTTTAAGTCTTTAATGCTTTGTTTCAAGTCCTTTATAGTGCTATCTTTCCCATGCAATGTGTTCCTGTACTGGCGCAAAGTTAGGTTGAGTTCCTCCGCTTTCATCGCAGATTTTCCGGACTCCGTGCGATATGCTACGTTCTGAGTAGTCAATACGCTTACATTCCTGTTCAGAATGCCGTTTTCTTCCCTCAGTTTTGCGTTATACCTAAGAAGGCATACAATTAACAGGCAAAGGATAGAAAACGCTGCTATGGCTGTTATTTTAGCTTTCATACTGTTTTATTTTAAATGAAGTGACTCACAGCGCAAATCAGATGGAATGTAAGACACATGCACCCATCGGAAACCTTTTTCATCTAAATTCTGAGTGAATTTAAAGTTGTGCCTAATGATATTGAATAACCGTTCGTTTTCTTCCGGGCTACCTGCTGTAATATCAGCAGCATATCCCTTTACATGGTGGCTATTAGATACGCCTCCGACAGCCTTGTTTAGCTCCGGACACCGATAGCCCGAATTAACTTTGATAGGTTTGCCGTAAATATCACGTAATTTATCAAGTACATTATCTACCAATAACTTTAAGTTCTTTTCAACTTCCGGCGTAGGCGTGTTATCAATACCTTTTGCCTCTGCCGTTGCTGAGCGTGTTAGCTCTTTTAATGTAAAATACTTCATTCTGATAAAGTTTAAAGGGAGGCGTTAAACCTCCCGTGTTAATTACTTAGTTTCAATCTCAATCTTTTCTTCGTGTTCCTCGACTATCTTTGCGGCACGTTCGCCCATCAGCCTCTTAAACTCAAACCGGATAATGTAGTATATTAGTCGGAAAGATTTGTTATCCGGGTAACTTATGCAAAGATTCTTAAAACCGTTCGATAGGTATACGTACATAAAGACGTATGTAACTGTCTTTGCCGATAAAATAGCTTCATCGTGATCCCCCATCTTTGCCACGGACGAAAAGATAACGGCTATCACAAGGATGTACAAAATAAGTTCCTGCACGGCTGAGATGAATTTTAGCATAGAAAACCTACGCACGCCATTCACCGACAAATTAACCCCATCGGCACGCAGACCGCAAACAATGTTAAAGCCGAACATGAACACAAGTGCGGTTATAAAACCGCTCGTAGGGGTAAGAAACGCAAGTATCGGACTTATCACCGATACAAGCATTAACCTTAACTGTTCTTGTGTAACATTCATTATTCTACTGTTTTAGGTGCGGTTAACGCAAAGATGAAGTTTTGAAAGTCGTTCACATAGACGGATGTTTTAGTAGATAGAGGAAACTGGTTTGCCTCAAAGCGACCGTCACGGATGGCAAGAGATCCTACCGGAACGTATTGTTCTTGCAGAATTGGACTACCGGAAGTTCCAGGCATTTCTACCATTTGTTTCTCTGACACATCAGCCGTACAGTGGGTAATGTTGTACTTGTCCGGCTCTGTCGATACCGTTGTTAATTGACCTACGTACTTGCCGTTTTGCGTCTCGAAATGGTAGTCCATCACTTTTGTTTCTTTCGTGTAAACTACTGACTTTAAATCAAAATCTAAACTTTTCTTTTCCATAATTTTATATTAATTGATTAATGTTTGGTACAAAGGTAAGCGGTAAGAAGGTACAAACCAACTTACCGTCAATTAAAACACTAAACTACCTAACCATACCACAAAAATAAATAATAACTGCGCTGTCAGTCATGCCATTATTTACATCAAATACTTTGTACGTAAACTGCCCTTCTGAGTATGGTTCTACTGTTGTACTGAGCCATGAAGTAACATTATACCCTGTAATCATAACAAAGTAATCTCCATTCGAACCAGTCGTATTAACAGTATATCTCCCTGCTGAGTTTTTAGTTACTCTTGTTATGTGAAAGTCAGGGTTCCCCCATGTTTTACCGATTGCTCCGTTTGCCAAAATCGTACATGCGTAAAAAACACCCGGGGCTTTCCATGTTTGTGCACCCATGAAATCAACATCCTTGCACTGAACCCAAAAATTTGACCCTGTTAGGAATACTCTTCCGTTACCCGTAGTAGTCAACGCATAACCACCCGAATTATGTTCTACACGTAATCCGCTACTGTCAAAAGTAGCTGCATTATTCGATAGAGTCATTTGTATGCCTGCGGGCGTATTTTGGGCGGAAAATATACCCGATGCAATGGTGAAGTTACCGATCTTTGCACCATCTTGTATATTGATGTTCTTTCCGGTCAATACTCCCCCTGTGATAGTCATCCCACCAATAACCGCACCATCCGTTACAGTCAAGTTTCCGGTAGTGATGCGCTGTGCCGCAAAACCTCCGGCAACAACCTCACCAACTTCAATTGCGTTTGCAGTAAGTTTTCCGTTCGCATTGATAGCGGCTGTCTGCTGTCCTGCGTTGTTTTGGAAAAGGACGTTATCAGACTTTAGCACGATTTTACGGGATGTGATATTGATACCCGTCTTGACTAAACCGTTATTTGTTGCGTCCGCTTTATTGTTGGCAGTGCCTGCCAATGAATTTGCAGCGTTTGCAGTAGACTGTGCTGCGCCTGCTGCGCTGTTGGCACTATTGGCGGTTGACTGTGCGCCATCCGCTTTACCTTCAACTACCGTCAGTTTTGCGCTTGTATCTGTTAGCTTTAACTCTGCACTCGTTAACCTGTTTTCTGCTGAACTGATACGTTGTACGGCTGCGGTTATTGATTGATTAGTAATATCAATCTTACTATTGGTGTACTCTGCCGACTTATATACAGGGTCTTGCTCGTTAGGACTCCATGCGGTTGCAATTTCACCCGCTTCTACTTTAAAGTCTTTCACCCATATATAAGCCCAATCAATTCTTTCTATATCAACAAAGTTATACACACCCTTTTGAGCTTCTGTATTATTCGTAACATTAAAAGTATGCTTAAAATAACTCCATGTATTTTGTGCATTAGACCTAACAATGTACGATTCAGAGTCACAAATATCCAATTTAAAACCAACTGGGGTATTTTGACTACCTTTAATCCATCCGGAAACAGTGTATTTTCCGGGTATAGGCGGTATAACATCAGGTATTCTTACAAAGGACTGACCGTCTTTTGCACCCACCAAATGAAATCCGTGTTCACTTATAAGCCTTGTTATAGTCATTGGCTCAGAAGTCATTTGATAAAGCTGTGAACTCGTGTAGCTATACAAGTTGTTACCTCCGAACTGAGTGTTTTGAATTTCCTTGCTTACTTCGAGGGATATTTTACCCTCAACAACACTAATTTGCTGATTAGTGTACTCTACGCTTTTCCCGTAGGTGTCATTTGCAGAAGGACTCCACGAAGTACCGATATCACCCTCCACCAAATTGATGTTTTTGTATGATACAATAAGTCCTGCACCCGCACCCATATTGTTACCGGTGAATCCACACAGAAACATAAGGTCATTGAGAGTTACCCCGGAAGGAAGTACGGCGGGTATCTCTAAGGTGATGTAATATCGGGTCAATTTCGCTTCATTGGGTAAATCGATAGTCTTATCGGCTATAAATTTAGCAGTCGAACCCTCGTAATACCGAATATCGAAAAACAATCCTGTTGTATGTACGTAATTCCCGCCTATACTAACATCTATTCCTAAAGTATACTTTTTACCCGGTGTTATGGCCACCTTATCTACATTCATCCATCGCTTGTAACAGTTGAATGCACCACTTCCAAGAACGGACATCCAGCCGTTAGAAGCGGGGTTATAGTTTAAGCTAACATTCCCCGGATGGTCGGACTCGTTAAACCAATAGTCCTTAGAACCGTCTATTAAGTTATTCCATCCGATAGTTGTTTTCTCTAACTGAGTCTTAACAGATAATTCGATCTTGCCATCAACAGCAAGAATCTGCGTATCGGTGTACTTCACAGACTGGTACAACTGATCTTCGGGGGCTGGGCTCCAGGAAACGGGAAAGTTCGTTTCATACACGCCTATACGCGTATATACATTAATACCAGTGCCGTAACTACCTACAATTCTACTTATCGGCTTTTCTGTCAATAAGAAATTATTTTCTATACGATCGCTGAAAACTAATATTTCAGAAGTAGCTCCATCTGTATAAATCACTCTGAAAAAGATCGAACGTACCCCACTGGGAATTGTAGTAGTTGGGTTAAAATAGTCTACAAAGATATAATACCTCTTATCTCCTTTATAAGTCAAACCAAACATATCATTATTGGCTACAAGTGTTTCCTTATGTAAAAGTGGTGCATCAATTAAAAACGTACCATCATCGTCATAACGTGAGGCATAAGTAAACTTTTCATCAGTGATACGCTTAAACGAACATAAATTTTTCAACCCTACGTTTTTCTCGCTTGCAGATGGTATCCAACTTGTAACACCTAAATTACCATCAGTCAAAACAGCCCAATGCACTTTTGAACCGTATGTACCATTCGGGAATTGATAAAACTGAAATTGATATTCTTTATTAAACTCAGTTATAACAACCTCTTTTGATTCTATAACTCTATTTCCTTTTGTAGTAAACGGAGTTAATGCACCAGCACCACTTTTAGAAGTTGGCGTAATGTTATCTATACCTTCACCAAGCGTATAGCAAAGAGTTAATATATACTTTTTACCTGTTATAACATTTGAGTCATAGCTATAGTAACCTATTGCATATGCCAAAGTTTTTAATTCGGTATAAGCACCTTTTAAAATGTTAGTATCTGCTACTTTTAAACTACGCACAGCAAGTTCAATTTTGCCAGGAATAGCAGTTATCTCAGTATCTAAGTACTCCTTTAGCTGTTTGTCAGCATTATCTACATAGTCCTTTGAAGCCGTTGCAATTGCGTTCAACGCTCCGTTGCGTCTATCGTAGTAGATAGTCTGACTCTGTGCCAGTTCCGGACGCACTGCAATATCTTCCGGCTGTTGGGCGGAATGGTATCTAAGTTCATTTAAATAATCTTCATAAGCCTTGGTATATTCAGTAACGGATACACCGTATTTGTCAGCGTTATTTTTTATCTGCAAAAACTCTGCCTGTATGCGCTTTCCTTCATCAATCAAAGCGGGCTTTTCAGTAGGAGATATAAAACCATCGTCAGCCCATTTATTAAGCCGATCTTTCGCCTCCTGCGCTGTCTGTTGTGCTCTCTCCGCCTCTGTTGCTGCGTTGGCTGCATCTTGCTTCGCTTGGTTTACTTCATCCTCAACTGACTTGCCGTTTCTCAGCAAGAATATACCACGAAGAAAAGCGTTATCGCAATACAAGCCGCTACCGGATGGCTGTTGTCCTTCCGGAAAAGCAGAGTCCTGTATGTTACTTAAATCGCCAAGACGTGTTCTATTCGTACCGGATAACGATTTTGTTTTAACTCCGTTCAATATCTCTATGTACGGGTGTCCGCTTTCCTGCGCTGTGATATAGATTAATGCCTGTCGTTCCGTATTCTTTGTATTACCCATCTGTACAACTTCGTCACCAACAGCCGGAACAACGTTGTTAAACTCAGACTTGTCGCAAAGAACATAACCGTCTGCGGCTGTCTTTACCTCTACCCAGTAGAATTTAAGGTTGTTCTTACTCCATGACTGGCAGCGTATCAAGTCACCTTCTTGGAAGGTAGGAAATTCCTCTCCGAACGTGATTTTGTACTGCGTTCCGGTATCCTCAACGGCTGTAACCTTTCCGTTTGATTGGGATACGACAATAGCCCCATTGACGCTACGTATCTTTTGGATAAGCAACTCAAAGATGTTCATTGTTTGGCGGACGGTTAGGTTATCGCATTCGATATGCCAGTTACCGTTTTCCAACCATATTTTGAAGCCCTCACCCAAGAAGCCAGGAACGAACGTTTCTGACGAAAGGAACTCGTAAATAATAGCTGAGAGGTACTGCAACTGTCCTTCTTTCGTTATCTTTCCGGTATGACTGCCATTTTTTAAACCTGTATATACGTCGCTGCGCAACATAGAGTCACCCCTTGCAGTTAAATCGGCTACATTGGCATTACCCATTCCGTCAATTGTTGCGGAAGTCTTGTTAACAGTTAAGAAACCGGTTTCCACAGTTTTAAACGTAGCACCTTTTCCTGTGACGTTGTTCAACGTTGCATCATTCCCCTGTATGTCCTTTAACTTAGCATTCCCATACCTGTCTACGCTTGCAGGATACTCACCGCTTGCATTCGGTGTACCGATACTCACGCCTCCACGAAGGGACAAAAGGAACTCCGTTACATCTTCGTGGTTCTTCGAGATGTATCCCTCTAACATGCGGTAAAGGTTGAATTTGCGTGCCTCACCCGCACCCATATCCACGGCAATAGTAGTGTTTTCGTCTATCAGATCAATTGGTGACAATTCCCGAATCAACTTACCTTTAATAGTAGGTTCACCCTGTTTATATTCACGGTAATACAGCCCTACTACGTCCGGACTAAACAGAATAGGAGTGTCTATGTCAGCGAGTAGGGCATTATAAAAAGACTCTCTATCTCTCCGATTAAAAGAAGGGAGTTTCTGAATGATTGTGTCTGTCTCAAACTGACATTCGATCGCAGCCAAATAGCCGTTATCCTGCCAGTCGGGGTTGTATTCAAAGTTCAGAGCGTTGTAATACTCACCATCATGGGAGAAACGGATATAGTCAGACAGACGCACTAAACGAAGCGCATCGCAAATATACTCCGGTGCGAGGAAGTTAAAACCGAACACCTTGTTGCAAGTCTGCAATTCGAGAAACTTATAGCCCGCTCTCTTTGTTATCTCTTCCTCGAACTCGTATTTCGGTTTAAAGAAGGTAGTCGGGATATACATCTGAAACTTGAAATCATTATCCGTACCAGTTGTAACGAAGCCATTAGGATAAGCCAACTTTTCATCATTCCAATATTCCAATTTCACGAAGTTGGTATTAGTTTCAATGCCATCAGTCACGCAAATGGGTGTAGATACGTATGTTTCGCCTTCGGGTATAGTAAACTCAGCACGATATACGCCCGGATCTACTGATTTAGCATACACATTGCTCCCGGGTGATACGTATAAAACTGAGTTATGTTCGTCCATCGTATCAACTTTTATTTTGATACCCGTTCCGGATCTCGTTCCGGTTGCTTCATCCACGAGGAATACCTCTACCGTAGTAGGGTCAAATGATGTAAGATTTGCAACTGTAAACTGAAACGGTGGTAATTCGGTTGTACTAAACGGCAAAGCGAACTCTTTACCATAAGCGTACCATTTTTTATACGTAGCCTTCATGCTTTTTTCTCTGAAAGCCAATGGGCTAAAGTTGTTGAATGTATTCATGTTTATAAAAATTTGATTATTGGGCAAATATACAAAAATACCCCCTATTAAGAGGGGGTATATGTGAGTGAAACGGTTATTTCACGAGTTGTTAAGTCCTCAGTCATTGTTAGAGGCTTCCCGTTTCCCACGTCCGTAGTCATTAGCTTGATCGGATCGGGCGTTGTGTCGTAGGTGAAAGACAAATCTTGCGTCATGCTCCGCCTCAGCCGTTGGACTGTCACCGTTTTATCTCCTTCGTGTTCAATGTTAGCGGCTGGCATATCGTACATGTAGTACTTAACGAGATGCAAGAACGACATGTAGCCGTTCTGAGGCGTAACGGTGTAGTTGTTACCCGACTTATCCGTCAACGGCACAGTAACAAAAGGTAATTCCCATTTGCCGGACTTTTGGACTGCACCAAGCAGCGCAAAACCATCTGAGGAAAAGTCGCCCGGTGATAACAGCATATAGTCAACATCAGACGAAAAGTTAGCTACTCGAATATCCTCTTTCTTCCCCTCCTGCACATAGTTTGACTTAACGTCAATGGGGAAGCCTGCAAAGGTATTAGTTGTGTCGTCCATCCATGAAAACTCAAAGCGTGACGGCAGGTCTGTTTTATCATACTTAAGCGTGTTAGTCTTAAATGTGAATAGTTGTCCACTCTTTGCATACCTTAACTTAGTTAAGTCTATGTCGACCGTACCAGTACCAGTATAAGAGCCTCCGGACATGAAGTATGATATGTGCTCTATCCTCAGTTTATCACCGTCTATAAACCAATAGAGTTTCATAGTATCACGTAGCATTTTAAATATGTCGCTGAGTGTCGTTTCTGCCTTCTTAGCGGGCTGATCGTATTCACCCTTTAGAATGTTACTCTTTGGAGTGATAAACACTCTGTAAGGTGCGCCAGTCAACGGATTAGACGTACCGTATAAGAAACGTGAATATTCCTCTGTCGCTTCGTGGTGCAACGTTGGGTCTACCTGTGTGAGTAGCGTCTTTATTACGTCACTTATGGCAAAGGAGTGCTTAAGAATGTACTTCTTTCGGGCGCGTTCTTCCAGTGCGCTATACCCTAAATCATACTCAAACCAAATAGACATATTCCCCCACCTTGACCGGCACACCGGATACAGCTTACCTGCACCCACAACGGCAGGGAGAAAGTTATCTACAAAGTATTTGCCTTCATCGTTTACGCCATATTCCGTGGGGACTTCCTGCACCTTTGTAGACGTATAGAAATAGTTTCCCACAAGCGGTGCGGCATACAGGTAGTTGCTATTTGTCGGGTAAACATCTTCGGACGATAACCTCCCTGTTGGTTTACCGTCCAACTCCGGAAGATCTAACAGCAACCGTTGAAATACCTTTTGAAGCAATACCGAGTTTCCACCGAAGGACTGAGGGAATGTAGGTTCGTCTACTACCCTTTCAAACGTAATTTCAGAAACATCTATGTAGAAATAGCTCTTATCCTTCCATGTTATCTTTTGCGATCTGAACAATATTACACCATCCCTGTTTTCAAGTGATAGATAACCGATATTAAGACCCTCGCTATAATTCCATTTAATTGAATAATTCCCGTCCAACTTCGTGTATATACCGTTCTTTCCGTAGTACTTACCGTTAAAAGATTGATATGGAACTGCCTTAACTTCCACCTCGTTATATGCAGCAAAGAAAGCGAAGTGATGCTTATCGATCAACTCGTTATTGTCTGTAACTACGTTATACACATCCGTTTCGTACTGAGTTCCTGCAAGGTAGTTAGATATTGTTCCGGCCCCTGCTATGTACACCTGCACAAGCGGACGTTTATACACTCCGATCTGCGTTAATGCAGGCGAGAGTTTAATTAAGTCATACTTATTCTCAATGTTCTTCATTATGCCTGAATAAGCGTCTTTAGGTGATAACTTAACCTTGCAACTCCGATTGTCGTTATCTATCTCGCAATCAGTCTTACTGAAATACGCTTCATAAATGACAGTGTATTGCGCCTCGGTCTGTCCTTTGTCCTTTTGTTCGATAGTCATGTAGATAACATCCTCAATACTCTTATTCTTTATTAAAAGATAATCAGCACCGATAAACGTCAAACTGCCTTCGATTGTTTCTCTGAAAAACTCCTGTTCGTTCTCCTTGCCGAACTTTCGTTTTAGCTCTGTGTAAAGGGGGTGTACAATCACACCACCGATTTTAAACCTCAAATCCTTTACATTCATTTCGTTTTGATTATACGTTTAACATTTCCTTTCACCTCAATTATCGTACCGTCCGCTCCGGTTATAAACTTGTGTCCGGCACTCTCCTTGATAGACTTCAAATCACGTTCGACATTAGACAAATCTACGTTGCCTCCCTGCATGATATTCGTTACTTCATCAGCACCGGAATAGGCGTTTAGGTATTTCTGTTCAAAAGTACCTTTATTCAGTGAATTAATCAAGTCAGGCACTAATCTACGATAGCGTTGCGAAGATCGTTTGTTAATAACTGCAAAATACTCACCACGTTCTACACGCCTGCGTTTACCGTCCTTCGTTGTGCCTAAATCAACGTCATTGCCCGAAGCGTGTGAGCCTCCGTAGTCAATCATTTCGACCGTACCGTTACCGTATTCCTCTGTTTGATCTGAGGCTTTAGATAACTGAGAGGCTTTGATCTTAGCGAAAGCAAAAGAGCCCCACATAAGAGCGATTGCAGGGATAGCAGCAAGTCCTAAATCTTTCCACAGGTTAGCGGTCGCAGTCACCAAAGAACTTGCCTGCATAAGCGTATCTATGCGTTCTTGCTGCTTCTGCGCCTTCTTCTTATCCCTCAGAGCCTTTTCTTGCTGCTTTCGGGCAAAGTCCAGTTCTTTCTGTGCGGTTGCTACGTTGTTCGCATACCCGTTCGCCCTCGCTTGTATTTCAGCGTCCAGTACCTTTTGACGTGCTGACACTTCCTTTTCTGCTGCCTGTACAGCTTTCTCAGCCGCTTCGACCCTTGCCTGTGCTACGCTCTTAAGATTCTCTATTGCGTACTCCGAAGCGTCTGCAATCGACTGCTTAAATTCCTCTGAACGCTCTTTGCCGGACTTACCGCCCTTGTCACCGAACGCACCTCCGAACACTAGATCAAATAGGTTCCCAAATACACCTTGTTCAGAATCCCAACCGGACGCTTTTTGTTTGATGGCATTATCTATACCTGCGATAGTGTCCTCAACCGTTTTAACCTCGTATCCTGTAATCTTAGAACCGTACAAGCGTGTTAGTTCTAATATCTGTTCCCATTTTTGACGCTCTGCATTTAACCGAAAAACTTCCTGCTCTTTAGCCGACCTCTGTACAATGTTAAATTCGGCTTCGCTCGCTTGCTGTTCTTGCTGCAACCGGAACACAGACCGGGATATTATACGATTATTCTGGTCCTTCGTGAAGTCCTCCTGTAGCTTGATGGAAGCCAGTTGGTACGCACGCTGCAATATCAAAAGACGTTCGTTCTTCACCGCTTCAGTGTCCGTTGACTGTTTAATGCGTAGTTCATCTTGTTTCCGTTCGTTTTCAAGCAAGTAAGTTTGCAATAATAGTTCTTCGCCAGTTCCGGCACGCACAGCCCTCAGACGTTCGTTCATAAAGTCATGAGATTTCTGCAAATCCTCTAAATCCCACTTTTCACGCAACCTTTCCAAGTCCCTACGTAGTTTTGCCTCTATGTTATAAACGGTATCAGCATATTGTTGCGTGGCTCTTTGCTTCTCCGTTGTGTCCTTCTCCAACTTAGCAAGTTCCGACCTCGCTGCCTCCCTTATCTCCGCTTCTTCCTTCTTGCGTGCGTCTACAATCAGAGCAACACGGCTCTCTTCATACGCTTTCAGTAGATCGAACTCTTTCTTTTTGCTATCCGTATTTGTGTCCTTACCAGTCAGAGAATCAACGGTAACATACTTAGTAAGGTTTTCCATTGATTTAGCTAGTACCTTTTGCCTTAATGCTGCCTTTTCAGCTTCATCTCCGTACTCCTTAATATCATCTTTGAGTTTATTAACATTGCTTGCAGTAGCTGCATAATATTGACTCGCTGCCTGCGTAGACGTTGCTGTTATGGTAGACGATACCTTTGCGGTGTATTGCTCTGCTTTTGCGAGTTCGCCCTGCGCCTGTACTTGCTTCGTCAATAGACCGATTCTCTTTTGATCTGTGTCTATAAACTCTTTTTGCAGTTCTGTAATCTTATCCAGTGCGGCACGTGCCTTCGCGTTTTCAGTAATAGCCTTCGTTGCCTCTTTGTATGCTTTAGACGCTTTACCTAACTTTATTTCTTCATCGCTGAGGTTCTTAAAATATTCGGGGTACTCTCTTTTCAATGCCTTAACCGCTTTCGTTCTTTCGGTTGTAGATTTAGCGTTGTTTGTAGCTGTTTTGTACAGCAAGTTGAGTTTTAAAGTCTCTTTCGCTGTCTCTAAGCGTGCATTTTGCATAGCGTCTGCCATGTGTTTAAGGCTGCTTGTCAGACCCTCCACCCGCTTCTTTCCAGTGAATAGACTGCCTATCCAGTTGGTTATATCCTTACCCCAAATCGAGAATGCAGTAAGCACAAGTACCAGAACTGTGTTAAACGAAAACATCGCCTTAATAAGTTTCCCCGTAATACTTACCTGCGCTTCACCCGCCTTTGCAGCCGCTTCATTTGCAGCCCTCAACTTCTGTATCTCGTCTATAACCATCGGAACGTTATTGGAGATAGCGAGAAAGAAGGTATTGGCACTGATGGCCAATGAAGGCAACTCACGTGCAACCTGTGACACTGAGAAACCTAAACCGTCAAACGCTTGCTTGTAATTACCCACGCTTAGCGTGTGCTTACCGGTGCTTTTTTGGTACTTATCCATCGCTGCGTATATCTCAGCCGTTTGCTTAACCAGCCTCTTTCCGGCTTCTGTATTCTCTAAATACGACTGCGAAAGATTGTTCATCTTAATCTTGTTTAGCTCGTATTGTGCGGACAGGGCATTGTAGCTACCAGCCATTGAGTTATTAAGTTTAGCTACTAACTTATTGAGCCGTGTTTGGTCCGTTTGTTGCTGCTTTAATACTGATATCTCCTTAGAGGTGTCCGTCATAGCCAACTTTAAATCAATCTCAGCACGTGCCAACGATCGCACTTGCTTTTCATATGCATCAATCTTTTTGCGCCCTTCCTCTGTCGCACCGCCTCCCTCACTGAGTGGCTTTTGCATACCCTTCGCACCTTCTTCGATACGCTTTAACATCGTTTCATATAGCTTTTGCAGTTGCTCCAATTGCTTAACCGCCTCCGATATGCTGTTATCCGGCTGTATCAGATCGCTGTATTTTATTCCTTTAACATCGTTTGCCATATAATTTACTTTTTAGCTTTTTTACTTTGTCTTTTAATCATCTCGAATGCTGAGTAAAAATCAAATACGGTCATATCCTTTGCATTGAGGTGCATCTCCTTTGTGATTAGCAGGCACATCTCCGCAGACTCCTTATCCGACTGTATCTCCACTGACTTCTCACCTTGAAAGCAGCGAGGCGGGTAGAATACTGTTAATTGATCGGTCAACGACTGTATTTCATCTTTCCGATCTATTCCGTTCGCTGTTTGATCTAACATTGCGGTTAGCAGTTGCAGTTTCAAATCGTAGTACTCCTTAATCTGAGGACTGTCACCCATTGTCGGGAAGTACATCGACATCTCACCCTCTATTTTTTTTTGACCGCCTCGTTTGCCTCTGATAGCTCCGAAACGGTTACATCTGATAGAATGGTGTGTATTTCCCGCAATTGCTCGTCCGTTATGTGTACGGGATACTCTTTCCCATCCAATGACTTAACGAACGCACCAAACGAAAGCATTCCCGGGTGAATGCCATTCACAGCCATATTAAACGACTGTCTAAGGTTTAGCAGTTCGGTGTACGTATACTCCGGATTCGATCTGCAATATAGAATCGCTCTTTGCAGGTGAGTATCCAGATCCTCGATAGTAGAACCTACACCGGAATCAACCAACATCAAGCGATTAAACTTCTGATACCTTGCAATTGGCAGCGAATCAATACCTTCGTACAGCTTAACTTCGTGCCGTCCTACTTTCATTGTTCACCTCCTTCTTTGTATAACACTGACATTATTTTAGAATCAAGAACGAATGCCACATCTTCATACATAATAAGATAGTCGTTCAAATGCAACTTCATAGTATTGTTATTCAAATAAATAGTTGCCACCCCATCAGTACCTGACAATAATACGACACCCGGAATTAAAACAGCAAGCTCATACATGTCTCCGTTAAACTGAATAGCATCAACCACATCAAACAATGCAAGCGCACTAACATATTTTTTTATTTCCATAACTAATTAAATTAAGATTCTACAAACAGGTGAAGCAAACAACGGTGTAGCAAGGAACAACGGCTCACCGAATGTAATAGCGAACATCATAGATAACACGAACGAAGCCCAAAACGACAGGCAGAAGTTGCAGCCCGCCAACTGGTACATGAAGCTACGATTATATGCAGGGAACATCTTTTTCACCCACATATCACCGAATACCTGCAATCTTTCGATTACTTCCCACTTTCGCAATAAACCAACGACAAAAGCCGCCATAAACGCCACAAGAAGCGCACAATTTAATAGTAAATTTACCTTTTCCATATTATAACATATTAGTTTTGTACAAATGTATGAATAAATAGCGAAAAACAAAATCAATTGATAATTAAAACATTAGTCTAAAACTCTCCGAGGCGGGATAAAAAGTAAATGTATATAAACAAGAAAAGGAGGCGTTAACCTCCTATTCCTTACTTAATCATTCATGGTTAGCTATTTTCTGTATAGTTCCTATACAAAGCAATCAATGCAGGGTGACACAAACACCCCTTACCCTTCACAAACTTCACCCATTCGTGAATAGACAACCTTTCACACTGAACATAAGAACGGTTGCCATTAACATTAATGTTTTGCATTTCCGTTCTGATGAAACCACAACTTTCAATATACTCCAAAAATGCACTCGTTTCTCCTTCCAACAAGTCGTACACATCAACGAAGTCACAGGACATCAGCATAGATACCATTTCCTTGCTATTTGCGGAACTTTCTTTCTCGACACGCATAATTGTGTCGCTGATTTGAGAACGTAGATCAGAGAGCATTAAAATAACTTCTTCTTTCATAAGTCAACACTATTATATTAAAACTTTAATTTTCAAACTTTCGCTTTAATAGTTACTAAAAGTAAGTACTATACTTACCAAAAGCAACCATTGGTTTAAGTTAATTCCTCGAACTCATTCTTTACTGGAAGTTCTACGTATATTACATCGTACTTTCTTTCCAATACAGAACATTTAACTTGATCACAGTTAAACGGTATTTTTATTTTGGCAAAAAAGCACCCGGCACATAAATTTTTGCATTTCGATTTGACGCACTGCAATAAATGGTACTTGCCGTCGTTATCTATCAACTCAAACTTTTCGCCTACCTCTAAATTTAACGGTAGACATGATAAATCTAATCTTTTCATAACTTTACTTGTTTATAGGTTTGACACTTTCCCGTAGCCATGTCTACGCATCGCATAAGCGGGCATATCTTTTTAAACTCCTTTTGTCTAAATAGGCATTCTCTGCATGATATTACATTGTTTCCTTCCATCGCTTGCACTCTGATTGTTTCCCCTGTTACAGGGTGATCTATTATGAATGTGTCATATAGTTCTACGCTTTTAAATTTCCCCATCGCTCACCCTCCTAATTGTTTTCATATTGTTTATTTTTAAGTCCGGCTTTTACACCGGACCGTTTATATTAAATTGATTTGATGGATCTATCGTTGATTATCTTAATCAACTCACCGTACCGCTTTGAGGCTTTATCTAACTTTCCTTTTAACTTTTCTACTTTGTCGGTTAGCTGCTTATTTCTCTCTATATATTGTGCAATATATTCCTTTTGATTATTATAAAGTGTATTTAAGTCGTTATAATCTTCTGCAAGTCTATCATAATTTGCGGATAGACTTTTCCTTATGTTTTCTGCTGTTTTCGCCTCCTTACATGCATTGTCGTATCCCTTTGCTATCCTGTCATACCTACCTTCGATCTCTCTAAGAAGTTTTTCAAGTTTATCATTTTCATTTGTTGATAGCTCGTATTGTTCAGCAAGCAACTTTCCTTTCGCCCTCTCAGCCTTTAACGCCTCAATTGCGCTTTTCACGGATGGCGCATCAACCTCTTTCAATAAATCTTTTATTCTATTCATTACATTGTTGTGATGTGAGCGTGAATCTTCTAAAGCGGCTTGCACCTTCATCCTCTTTGTCGTTTCATCCTTCCATCTACGTAGCAGATCATTGCTTTTTTCCTGTAATTGCTTGTATCTATCGCAAACGTGCAAACATTCTTCTTTCAATTCTTTGTATTCTTTTTCCGGTTTAACCTCCTTTCTTACATTTCCGGCTACATCACATACCAACGTATGAAAATCTAAACTTTCTGTTAGAAACTCTAAAACAGCTGCTTTCGCTTCATCTGTCAAAGACATGTTTACTTTAGTTGGGCTTATTCTCCCTTCAAAATAGCATGTGGATGTTGTTGTATACTGACCGATTCCTAATTTTTTCTTTTCCATGTTATTACAATTTTACGTTATTGATTAATTTTAAAAAGTGATCTCTACCTTTTGCAGTTACCAGTGTTTGAGTCCCTGCCTTTTCACCTTTTGCCCATTCTTTCAACTCCAAATAGTTTCCAACATGCTTTGCAACTGGCTTCAACTTTCCTTTCTGATCTCGGTATATGTACTTCTTATCAATCAGAAGAAAGATAAGTGCTTTTTCAGACACGCCGAACAACTTTGCTGTATCTCTGAAATTGGTTAGTCCGTTCCGGTCTACTATTTCATCGAAGTATTCCGCTTTGGGCTTCATATCTTTGTTCTCAATCTGTAACCGCTCGTTTTCCTCTACCTGTACGAGTAGTTCCTTTAAAGCCTCTTTGTACGTTTGAGGCAATTTAGGTTGTATTTCCTTCAATGCCTTTTCCATTTCATTGAATCGGTTTATATAAGCCATCTTAAACTCGTTGTAACCTTGAATATTGAACATGTAAAGTGTGAAACCGTCTTTAGTTAAAAGGTATTCTACTTTAGTCCTTCCGTAAGAGTCGAGATAGGAACCTTCTATGAAATTAGATGGGTCGAGATTTTGACCTATCTTTCTAATACTCTCCAATACATGTTTATGCTCCTTTCCCAATTCACTGGCAATCACTCTACTACTTACAAAATTTACACCGTCTTTGGTTTCAATTTCAACTTTGATTAATTCATTCATTTGTTTTCTTGTTTTTATTATTGTGGGGTATTACCCCCACTTGTTAATATTCTAATTTAAGCGTTTATACCGATAGCGTTCTTTATAAAGTCACATGCTTCGTTATATGAAAAGTCTAATTTTCTTTGAACTAATTCGATCATGCTATCTACCTGCTCTTTAGTATCCATGTTACCCTTAACAAATTCAATCATAATAAACTTCTCAACATATCTCTGAATAAATAAATCTTTTTTCATAATCTTGTTATTTAATTGTTGCTACTTTGTCATTCATCGAAAGATTTGGGCTTTATAGCTTCATTTAATCGGATACCGAACCTTCATTTAACCCTTCGTAGATACCGTTGCTTATTTTCTACTCTTACGAACTTAATCTTTCAACAATCTTTTTGCGTATTGGTTAGATTGTGGGGTCTTTCGTTGTTTGACATTGCAAATATAAGCATAACTTTTAAAATGCAAAGCAAAACTTTAATATTTAACATGAATTTAACTATCTTGCATTCGCAATCTGATTTGCAAGTTCCGCACCGAAGTATTTAACTGCTTTTTGATAGTTGCTAACATATCCTTTTGCTATTTGAGGATATGTACGCATAACCTTACCGATAACCTGCATAACTTCTTTTTCAGATACGTTATTTCTTCTTCCCCATGATGCGGTAGCCTCCAAAAGTATCCTTGTCATAAACCAAGATAAGGTATAAAAATTATCTTGCTTAACATTTTCATTAAAAAATCTAATAACTAAATTTCTGTTATCTGCTAATACTGATTTTACTTCTGTTGCTGTCATATCTTTCATTTTTTATTGTTACTACTATATCTCTTTCGACACAACAAAGATAGTGTTTATATTTGAAACATAAAGCAAAACTTTAATATTTAATACTTATTTAACACAAAAAGGGAATATACACATATATATATTCCCCTTATCGTATTATGGATAACACGCCTCCGGTGCTACCATGTCACATACAAACCTTAGACAAGCATAAGGATAGACGTAGAATTGATTGTCGGTTTTCTCAATACTAAAGCCGTCATACACATTCTTTGCGTCATTGAATATCCGCTTAACTCCCAGTCCTCCGTATGGTATTTCAAGTTCATGCGTTAACGCTCGTAATATACGTTGCTTGACGAACTCAACGTTATACCCTTCAGCACCGGGAATTGTCCGGGTGTCGAACCAAAAGATGATACTTACCTCACCTTTCAGATCACCAAAGCCGAACGACCCGTTATCCTCGTAGTCTTGAGATTCATGAATGTAGAAAAAGCAGGTGTTACCGTATTTGTCATTCGGTTCTAACCTCAAATAGTCTTTATCCTTGTAATAAACGGACGGAGTGACAAACTTCCCCTTTTCCGTTCGTTCCACTAACTTGTATGCGCCTCCAAACGCATAATTAAGCCATTGCAGCGACTTTACGAGGCTAACCTGTACATTTCCTATCACTTCATCAAAAAGTACAGCATTCGGCTTTAAAATAGCTCTATCTTTCATTTAGTATCTCCTTTACTTTTTTTGCCGCTTCATCTTTCACATAATCGTTAATAAATTCGGAAAGCGATTCATTAGTTAAACCAAATATCTCCGCACCGTATTTCTTGATTAGCCAGTCCGTTTTTTCGTCTGAGGCTTTAATATAGAATCTGTCCTCAGCTGTTTCAACGTAAAAAGAGTCGTAAAACTCCCCTGTGTCCTTTAGAGTCACCCGGTCGTACGGTTGCCGTTTCTCTATCTTAACCTTGATAGTGAAAGGGCTATACGGTCTATATTCGTCTATCCGGACTCCCAACCTGTTAACACCTTTGGCGAATAGCTGGTCTTGTGCGTTCATGTCGATAAGTATGTTATCGTTATCCCGCACAATCTCCTTCGCTATTCGTCCGGTATCTAAAGCCTCTTTCACTTTCTTAACTCTATCTAATAATGTTGTTATCATGTCGATTTAAATCTGATACCACCATTTTTACACGTCAAGCATATTCTATCCATACCTTTAGTATCTATGCTTAACGCCTTCATTGCTTGATTTAACTGATGTCCTATACCCTGCGCACGGCCCTGTGATACACCGTCAACCTCGTATAAGATTGATTCTCTATCAATGTTCAATTGATTGGCATTCTGCCGGACGTTCGGATTTAAGGCAAGTTCGCGAAGGATATAAGCAGCCATCTGCAAAGAAATAGCATTCGCAAAGACAAGTCTTTCGCTTATAATGAAGTCGGTGATGTCACAAGCTACCGTAAACTGCACATTCATTCCGTAACATGTTGCAGGTGTATAGACGCTTGATTGAATGTTAAACAGATTCTCACCCCATTTTGAGTCATTCCGGAAAGGTGATATTTGAATATACTTTGTTAGCTCTCTCCACGCCTGCACGCTTCCAACGTTGCAAGTTCCACACGGCTCTACGCTAAAGTCTTTTGCCATGTTTATTGCAAATACATCGTACGGCAATTGTTCTTGATCGTAGCACAGATACCATGTGCCACCCGGTGACGTTGCCTCAGAAATATAAGGTAAAAATGCGTCCGGTACATCAAACCATTGATAAGACCCATTACCCGTATAATTCAAGTCGAATGTATATATAGGCTGAGGCTGTGAGCTATGAAAAAGATACATCTTAACTTTCACTGGCTTCGTAAACTGCAAACCTATCCTTTCTATCTTTGTAGTCACGCCCATCGCACGGACTGGCAATATTTCATATCCTACCATACTTTTTGTAGGTTCAATTTGGTTAGTGTAGTATCCCGAACCATCAAACAGCGGCCTACGCTCTAACAAAGTCTTTGTTTCCCCCGCTATCGTCTTTTCTGTGATAAATTTAGTGATAGTAGCCGTTATTGCTTTTTCGTTTAACTCTCTGAGGTAATCAGATAAAGTGTTATATCTCTTCCAGTTTTGACCACCCTCTGAGGGCTGCTCTCCGGTTGTTCCGTTTGTAGCTATCCACACCGCAGGCTTTGACAATAGAGGGTCACTATTAAACCTCACTTTATCACCTATTTCATAAGTCTTTGTATCGCTGTATTCCGGGTACTTCTTATAATAGTCGAATGGCATGATTGATGATATGTTTTCAAGCGTCACAAGCGGGTGAACATCTTGATAAGAAATACCACTTTCAGACGTGGTTAGTTCGGTGTCTATCTGATTGTCTAAATCGTATGACTGCCTCCAACCTACTACGTTTTTTAAGCTATCTTTTATGTCTTTTATTCTATACATGTTGCTTCAAATTAAAAAAGGGAAGGGATTTTGTTTCCCCTCCCTTTTAATTAAACTTTAATTTACTATATAACTACTATCCCCCAACTGTTTTCGTTGGAACTGGTGCGCTATCTGCGTTTTTAACCTCTACATTAAGATTTGAGGCCTGAGAGTTAACCTTTACATCAACTACACCACCAGTAGATGAAACTGCCGTACCCTTAACCTTATCCAAATCTACCTTTAAGGCCGATTCTCCAACTGCACTGCCTCCAATTTTAGTAAGGTTAACAGATATTTCACCTGTAGCAGCCCCGCAACCGATTTGCTCGGCATTAGTGATATAAACGGGTGTACCTCCGAACTGAGAACCGTCCTTCTTAATTTCAACCTTCATAATCGGGTTGGAAACAGTTTCCGGCGCAGAGTTGTAAGCTACAACGAAAGCAATATCAACGGAGAAACCGTAGTGCTCTTTGATGTTACATTTCATGTCGGCAGTTGCTGCGCCTGCGGTAGCGGACTGGTCACCTACTGACTCGTAGTAATGTGTACCAACTTGGAAACCTGCAAACGGGAAGTTGATAACGTCCCATTCGTGACCTGCTTTAGAGGTTGCTCGTCTGAGGGCCTCACGGTCAACACGGGTCAACATACCAACATTACCACTTTCAATTGCGTAGAACTGAGCGAAGTTTTCACTTTCCAAAACCATGTTATTTGTAAAGTGGAAAATCTTATTTGCATATTCCAGCTGCTTGTTAACATCGTTGTAGATTCCGTGTTGTTCCAACTTCCGAACAATAGAGTCTACACCTGTATCACCTACGATATGAAGTTGACCGGAATAGTACATGGAGCGGAACATCGGGTGCAAGTCACCTAAAATATCGTTACGCTGCATGTAGTTAACCTGTACGTCATTCGCTGTCTGAGTGTAGTAAAGCAGGTTGCCGAACTTATTCGTTTTAGCTGCTTCCAATGCTGCGATAGCGTCCCTGTCGACTTGATCTAAGAATTTACGAGAAAATTTAAGCATTTTCTTTTCAAAATCTTTCTGATAGTCGATTTCGTTGTTGTTAAACATAGTCGGAACCATCGTAAAACCGAAAGCGTATGTTTTCCATACAACAGCCATCAGTTTAGAGGTGTTCTCAGCGTCCGCAATGACGCATGTGCGTTCGTTTGAGATGCTCACAGCACCGTCATAATCAATAACCGGAATTTTAATGTCGGTTCCCATAGAACTAAACGCCCTACGCTTAGTTTCATCGGTCAGCATTGAATCCGGTGCATTCGTCTGAGAAAGGAAAAAGTCAAGCGCACCCCATTCGGTGAGGCGGCTCATGTTTTTGTCAACTTGCGGATTTCTCAACCGCATTTCTTGAGTGCGTGTCGCAATTAAGCTCATAATAATCTGTTTTTAAAGTTTATAAATATGGGTATCCCCTTTGTTTTTACTGTAACGGCAGGTTCTGAATATCATTCTCTTGCCAAATGGTATTGAGTTCTGTTTGATACTCTTCCGACCCCACTGTTAGCCCTTTTCCGGCAAGGTATTTATGCGCAACTTCCTGTGCTTCTACCTTTGTCTTACAGCCTGTCAAATCAATTGCCGTTGGCGTTCCTTTTCCGCCTCCTTTGCCTCCTGCACCTCCTACAGTTCTTCCTTCATCGAGGACACCGAACGGCTTTAATTTCTCTGTTAAAAGCTCTGAAACTGAATAAGGATTCAGACCGTTTGCCGGATTGTTGTAAGGTACACCGTCTTTCATAAACACAATGCTCTCTTTACCGTCTTTCTCGACAATTGTAGGAGTAAACTCAGTTTTCAGATCGTTAACTGCTTGCTGTTTGATAATATTCAACATAGCGTCATTAACTCCCTTTCCAAACTTCATGCTGCCTAAAGCCTGTGTAATGTGGGAAGTAATCTTGTAATCGGATAGCTTGTTTGAGAACTCTTTTTCTTTCTCTGTAAGCTGATTTGTTAGTTCCGAATACTTCGTCTTAGTATCGTTTAACTCAGCCTGCAAAGCGGCTATTTTCTCGTTATCCTTATCACCTACCTTCTTTGCTTTTTCGGCCTCAAGTTCTGTTTTAAGATCTGAAATAGTCTTTTCAAACTTAGCAGAATCGACAGACGAAAGTTTGTTCTTTCCGAACTCGACAGCCTTTTCAAATGTAAGGTCTGTAACATCGTCAATGCCGAACGCTTGACTCAGTGATAAAGTTGCTTTTGCACGTTCCTCTTTGACCTTCGTCTGAACAACCTGTACCTCGTCATTCTGAGAAAGAGTAGCAATAGCATTCAACTGTTCATCTGTTAGCTCCGAAAGAGCCTTATTTTGTTTTAGAATATCTACAGTTAACATTACTTACCTCCTTTCCTTTCTTCTTTTTTCAACTCAGAAAGAACCTTATTTCTTTCTTCTTGTCTGATCTGTTCTCTCAATTCTTCCAAAGCCTGTTCTTGCTTAGCCTTTTTAACCTGCTCGGTATATTCCTGCATGTCTTTTGCATACTTTCGAGGGTCATGTACAATTCTGATATTGTAGCCGCCTCTACTTAAATACGGGTAAACCGTCATTTCAAAAGTTAAAGGTCTGTATTTCTGCAAAACTGGTGAAAATACTCTTGCACCAGTGTTAGGGTCAAACTGCAACCTTTCTTGAATCACGTGATAGTGACCTTTTTCATTATCCGGACACAGATAGTTTTCTGCTGTCACCTTGTCAAGCGGGTGCTCCGGGTACAATGGTCTGTTCATTTGCATAACGTTTTAATGTTTCTAAAATTTTGTTTATCTTATTAGAGTAATCAATATTAGAGCCAAACTCTATAATATTCATATTCTCTCTTTCAAATCTACGCACAAATGTAGGCAAGTTTAGTTTTATCCGCAAATCTTCCTCACTTATAACGTTTTCTTTATACAAATTAATTGCTTCTTCCCTCGTTAAGTGAGAATAAGGTTCAATCTCTTTCAAGATTAATAACCTTTGCATTTGTATTGGGTCATGCCTGTACTCTGTTTCGATTATCTGTGTACGCATAGCGTCTAACTCGCTTTCGCTTGCTCCCGACTCTTTGAGTACTTTGTATCTCTCTGCAAGTTGTTCCGGTGTATAGATGTAGAACTCAGTCCCGTAGTTAATTGAACACGAAACGAAAGTATTTCCGTATCTCAGCCGGCAAACAGTTGCGTCTACAAAACATTGTGCTTCCTCAAAGCCTCGTTTGATCCGGTTTAGAATTGTCGTTTGACTCTCAAATGAAGCCTGTACTTGTTTCTCGTTTACAGCTGTTTCTTTCTGAACCTCACCCCCTACGCCAGTCACAGAGGTAATAATGTTCTTCTTTAAACGTTCTTCCTCAGATACATTGTATTGCAAAGCAGACACATCGGCTGTTAGCATTTTGATAGGGTCTGACAAGTCCGGTTGCTGCTCGCTTGGTACTGGTATCTCTACATAAGAACCTGCACCGCTCAGCCTCTTCGACGAACATACTGGACATTTCATAGGTTGACCGTCCATATCTGCTATATATTCGCCAGTATCACCTATTAAGAAACCATGTCCGTTACACCTCTCTTTGCCTCCGTTTGCAATATAATCGCAATCTTGTTCATATCCGGAATAGATCGGATAAGCACCGTACAAATCAAGATGTTTCTTTGCCGTTGATTGATACAAATACCAGTCAAGCGAATCAAGCACTTTAGTGAGCGGGCTTTTCTTTATATCCGGTTCTTGCAATGATATAGAGTCAGACCAAAAGAACCTTGACGGACAATAACCTAAATCGTGCGTACTTTCAACCTCCAATGTGAGTGAATTGTTCTTTTCGATTTTAAAACGTCTGTAAAAAGTATCATCTATTTGAATCAACTTTTCATCATTCGTCTTGAACATTATCCACGACATAAGATTATTATCCTCCTTAGTAGTTTCATAACTTACCACTGAGGCTATATCAATGAAATAGAAATAAGGCTCTGGTTTATCACCCTGCTGCAGCTCCGGCAAATCAATTACAAGAACGGAGTTAATTCTATCTTTGAAATTATCCCAACCATCAGTAGCCCAAACATGCGGTTCTTTTAGCACTTCTTGCCTGTAATACTCCCAATCGTCACGATCCTCTGAGTCTGTAAATTGGTAGTTAAAAGCAGGATTCCGACCGTCAAACACACGACTCAATTTATCAAATATCTCGCTCGTAACTTCGTTCGTTTTTACCGGGAAATGAAACATAGAGTTAAATATCTCGTATTTGTCCGGTGCTATCCACATCTTTACCCGGTTAAGAAAATCTAAAGCAGGCTTTGTACGTACATCGTCAACCTTTACCCTTGCGTGAAAGGCTATCCGTTCCTCCTGCTCCCTCGCTTTCTGTATCCACTTCCGATTTATCGGTTTTCTGAATATCTCCCGTATTTCTTCGACTGATTTTCCCATCCTGTTTTAAATAATAGCCTTCACCCTCTGTTATTTCCCACCCTCCTTTGGGAAACATTGACAAAAGACGTTCGGCATGTTCAACTTCAAATAAACGAGTTTCCCCCAACTCCTTACAAGTGAGGGAAACCATTGTTTTCTTAGCGTTCATGTTAACCACTTAACTTTCGGAAGAAGGGACTAACTGAGTGAGGGGGTTAAATTCCGGTTTGAAAATCTCCAAGTTATCCGACCAATTAGGCTTGAAACTCCACGAAATTACATTCGTGTCCGGTGCTTCCAAACCTCCGATAGTGCGATCACCTACAAACAGCGATTCAACGGGAATTGGCTTATAGTTTTTACTGTCTTTAATAGCTGCTATCTGACCGTTGCCGTTAATCAAATACACTCCCAGTCCTCCGGTAACTTCGCACATCAGACCCTTTAAAACCTTAATTACTTCCTGAGGAGTTTTGAGGAATTTCCCTGTGAACGAAGTACTATTAGACCCCAAAATTTCAACTACTCCGCCGGGTGTTGCGTTCCCACCTCCATACGTCAAAGCCTCACCAGCTTCAACCGTAGGCTCAGCAATGTACGGCGAAACCACCATTTTAGTAGCGTCTTTTGCAGCAAGTAAAGCCGTCCAAGTACCCAATGTTTTAGCAGTTGCAACGGTTATTGAATTCTCATCCGTTTTACCCATCAATCTCTGAAATACTACTTTCTGAATCTGACCGAAGTTCTCCGGACATGTTACAGCCGGAATATCCGGTAAAGCCGTTCCTAGCGTACAATCACAATACAACATATTTTCTTAATTTTTAGTTAAACAATTAATTAACAATGCAAATGTACCTATATTATTTTGAAACATAGATACAATTTGCTTTCTATTAATTTATACGCTTAATACCTCTCCGTTTAGGCTCGATAGCGGGCATAACTTCTTTCTCTACGATACCAGTTAATGTATCCGGTGCATCATCATGAGCGTTCGCTTTAAAGTCCCTCAGATAGCCCGCAACATCCTCGTAGAAACGTGGAAATTTAGACTCCCACCCGAACGGCATGACAATAGATTGCGTAACATTTGCAGCATGCGTTAATATCCTCGCCTCTTTGTTATTGTGCTGAGAGAACCATCGTATCGAGGTTTTAGTTTTCGGTGATATGTTAACAGCAAATGAACGTCCTCCGTTATTACTTTCAATGTTAGCATATTCAGTTTCGTTTCTGTTTAACATCTCCGGCACTGTCACCTGTGTAACCTCTATCGGGTCAGTGGTGTATATTATATCCGTTACAAGGCAGAATATTAAATACTTATATGCCTTCTCCTTCTCGCTCCAAACTGGCTGCTTTGAACGGTATTTGTCATAGCATATACTGCAAAGGTTATCCGTTCCGGTATCTGCACAATCGGTATAGTTACCACGACCGAGAAATACACCGAAATCTGACTTATCAGACCACGTTTTAAACTTTCCGTATAGCTGCCCCTCTGCGCTTCCCGGATTCCCTTGGTTCAAGCACTCAAACTCCACCTTGTCAAGTTCACGCTCAGCAAGAAGTTTCTTTGCGCTATGTTTCTCTTCCCACAACGCCTCACCTTCTTGCCGTGGGTCTATTTCTGTCGGCTCACCCACCTTCAATGCAGGAAAGTTTATCTTTACCCATGCGCCCTCCGGTATATTATCAAGATCAGACCATTTCGTTACCGTAATAACTTTCTCTTTCTTTTCTATCCGACCTATCAAATCGTCTTTATGCCATCGTGTAAATACAATCAATTCTTGACCGTTGTTATCAAGGCGCTTTCTGATAACCGTAGTGTACCATTTCCAAGCGGCTTCCCTAATAATAGGCGAGTTGGCTTCGAGGTGATCCTTATAAACATCATCGAGGATAGCAACGTTAACGGACCTACCAGTCAAACCACCCGAACGACCGACAGCCGTAACCGACCCTTTTCTGCCTATCACCTCAGTCATTTTGCTATTACGGGTATATGCTTCATAACGTGACGTTTTCTCAGCACCCATGATTCGAGTACCGGGGAACAAACTAATATACTCCGGTGTGTCTAAAATGCGCTGCACGTCCTTATTAAAGCCCTCAGCAAGTGTTGCAGCATAAGATCCTATTGCTATCTTAGCGTCCGGACGCAAACCTAAAATGAAGGCAGGTAGTTTACGGCTACTACCTTCACTCTTTCCATGCTGAGGCGGACAGGAAACAATCAGCTTTTTTATCTTTCCATGCGCAAACCTATCAAGAATTTCGTAGTATGCTTTATGAAACTTGCTGAGTTTTATATCATTATCAATATACTTAATGAAGTTCTTGAACTTGTTTCTCGCAACCGCTTTTACAATTTCCTCAGGTGGTATATTATTTATCTTCATCGTCACCTCCATTCTGCAAAGCGTCTGCCATTTTTTCGAGAACATCCGTCGGAACACTGGATAAGTCGTATTTTGGTTTCTCTTTTTCTTTATCCCCGACAATAGAAACAACCAACGGACTATCATAGCCTAACAAGCGTGCTTTTCTTTGCTGTACGTTAAGAATAACATTCAAGAACGAAGGGTCACCCGTAGTAGTTTCCTTTTGCACCTCGACAGCAGTTTTAAACCGATATTTAGTTTTGCATTTAGGACGCTTAGAGCGTTCCCATTCCTCCCACGCCTCCCTCGCTACATTGTCGAGGGCTTGAATTTCCTGCGTAACATACTGATCTATGTTAGTGAATTGTTCCCGTTTCCACTCAGCCAAACATTTCTGAATGTCGTTATACACAGACTGATAAGATATTTGTATATCTATTCCCATCTCTTTGTAGCGTTCATTGATCTTATCTCTGATTCTGCGATAAGAATAACCCTTGAGAAACAATTCAGATTCAAGTGCTTTGTCAGCCTCCCATTGTTCGTCCGTTCTCTTTATTTTTCCTTGTGATTTAATCATACTACCTACTTTAACCATATCATTAAGAATTATATTTAAACAAAAATAGATTCACTTTACTAAAAATGAACCGTTTATCTATGCAAATATAGGTGTATTAAATTGAATGAAAAAAGAAAACCACGCTGTAACACTTACAACGTGGTTTCATTCAGGTTTTCTTTGATTTGAATTAATTTACATTGATAATTTAGGTTCTGAAAGAGCCTCTTTCAAGCGATTCACTCCTGCATCATAGAACTCTTTATCAATCTCAAAACCAATAAACTTTCGATTTGTATTTACGCATGCAATAGCCGTTGAGCAACTTCCCGCAAATGTATCTAAGACTACATCACCGGGGTTAGTCGTAAGAGCAAGTATACGTTCTAGCAACCTTACAGGCTTTTGAGTAGGATGTATTGCGGAATAATGGTCTCTCACGGCCTTAATAATAGATTTCTCATTTAATCCAAACTCCATCGATTGCATCACGTTACAGCATCTGTCTCCTGTTTTACGCTTATCTGAGTTGATTCCGAATTTTGTGAACCGATCGCATTCAATGCGATCAGTTCGAATGATTGATTTTTCGTTCATGCCATGCTCTAACCCTCGCATTACGGAGACGCATCTATCTTCTTTAGTAATATCAGATGATATTGATATGTTGTTTGCTTCCCATCTGTCAGATGTATCTCGGCAATTATTTTCTAAAAAATTATAAACAGCCTCCATTGATTTAGATTGCGTAAAAACTGAACGCAGGCGTTTTATATCCTGAATTATTCCGTGAATATCATTTTTTTTCATTTCCAAATAAGGCACTTTACACTTATTGATTGTTGCTTTAGGCATCCCGTGAATGGATATTGTTTCATGCACGCGAGACATACGCATTAATGGAGATGTGCAATGTCCTTTATCCCATATAATTTCCTCTTTGAACGCAAATCCTAAATCCGCAAGAATTGTGTTCCAGCGGTAGAATGAAGTTCCACGTCCGAATAGAACTACAAAACCAGTCGGCTTGAGAACTCTCTTAAATTCAAGAAATAAAGTATTCTCATCAAACGGACGATCTAACTTTTGATTCTTCAAATACAAATAAGGTGGGTCAGTTAAAATACAATCTATACTTGTATCAGTGATCCGTTTTATACCATTAAGACAGTCCTCGTTATATATCTTATTTAATTCAATTTTATTCATTTCTATATCCATATTTTTATATTTATGATTCTGATAAATATCTTATAAGATCATCCTTGTCTCTAAAAAGTTTTTTATCCCATTGTGGATAATTGCTTCTCGGCACACTTAATCCGTCAGAAAGATTGTATACCATAAAAAAACTGCGATCTGTATAGGATATTTCAATAGTGATTTTGCTTATAGTGGAATAACAGATATTGTCTCCACTTAGATAGCATACACTATCACCTACATTAAACTCTGTATCTATATTCATATCTTATTTGTATTTAATTAATTTACATTTTATTTATTATTGTTTAGGCTCAAACAGTTTTTCAAATTCACTCTTACTATAAACTTGATAATACCCATCCTCTGAGAGGCAAATGTAAGA
>CYGL01000076.1_pt1 | contig 48280 bp, 63 predicted proteins | sample 485531 | NCBI WGS metagenome assembly CYGL01 (sample SAMEA3497897, study PRJEB9818) | human gut metagenome | reverse complement strand
GGCTGAAGGGGTACTGGTGCATGGTGGCCAGCCCCTGATGGCCTGGTGTGTCGGCAATGCCCGGGTGGAGCCTAAAGGTAACGCCATCCTTATTACCAAACAGGCCAGCGGACGGGGAAAAATTGACCCGCTGATGGCGCTCTTCAATGCGGTGTCCCTGATGTCCCTGAATCCGGAACCGAAAAAAGAAAGCGTATGAGGTTTTTTTTCATATAACCCTGCTCACCCTGTAACCATCATGAACCGCTGCGGCGGTTTTTTTTATTTTCAGGAGGCTGATGTGACTCTTAAACGGGCCTGTTCCCTGCTGACGGTGAAATCCTTCAGTGAGGATGAACGGGTGATCACCGGGATTGCGTCAACGCCTTCTCCGGATCGGGATGGTGACATCCTGGAGCCGGAGGGGGCGGAGTTTGGCAGTACGATCCCGTTTCTCTGGCAGCATGACCATTCCCGCCCTGTAGGCCAGTGTACGGTGCGTCGGATCAGGGAAGGGCTGGAAATCACGGCAACACTGGTGAAGCCCGTACCGGATATGCCGTCGCAACTGGCTGCCCGGCTGGATGAGGCATGGGCTGCCATTAAGACCGGGCTGGTCAGGGGGCTTTCTGTGGGCTTCCGGCCCCATGAATACACTTATCTGGACGGAGGCGGACTGCATTTTCTGCGCTGGGAGCTGATGGAGGTGTCTGCCGTCACCGTGCCCGCGAATGCGGAATGCACCATCCAGACCATTAAATCTTTCGACCGCCCGTTTTCTGCCGCGTCCGGCAACCGGAAACCGGTGGTGAAAATCGCATCTTCTGCCGGCGCTTCGGCACAGTCAATAACCTCTTTTCATAAGGAAAAGTCAGCAATGAATACTGGTGAACAGATTAAAAGTTTTGAAAACAAGCGTGCGGCGCTGGCAGCCTCCCTTGAGGAGGTCATGACCAAAGCCGCAGAGGAAGGCCGCACACTGGATGTGGAAGAGGAAGAGCACTACGACAACACCGCAGCGGAAATCCGTCAGGTGGATGCGCACCTGAAGCGTCTGCGTGAACTGGAAACCAGTAAGGCCGCCACGGCACAGCCGGTGAAACAGGCCGGTAACGGGAATGTGGCCACGGTGGCTTCAGCGCCGGTGATCCGTGTTGAGCAGAAACTGGAGAAGGGGATTGGTTTCGCCCGCTTTGCCAAATCACTGGCCGCGGCTAAAGGTGTCCGCTCTGAAGCCCTGGAAGTGGCCCGTCGTCAGTATCCGGATGACAGCCGTCTGCATCATGTCCTGAAGTCGGCGGTGGGGGCAGGGACCACCACGGACCCACAGTGGGCAGGCAGCCTGTCTGAATATCAGGAATATGCGCAGGACTTTATTGATTATCTGCGTCCGCAGACCATTATCGGGCGATTTGGTCATGGCGGGATCCCGGCACTTCGTCAGGTGCCGTTCAATATTCGCGTGCATGCCCAGGTGTCCGGTGGTGCTGCCGGCTGGGTGGGGCAGGGTAAGGCCAGACCCCTGACGAAGTTTGATTTTGAATCCATCACCTTCAGTCATGCGAAGGTGGCGGCTATTGCGGTACTGACGGAAGAGCTGATCCGTTTTTCCAGTCCTGCCGCCGATGCGCTGGTCCGTAATGCACTGGCGGAAGCGGTGGTGGCGCGTCTGGACACAGACTTTGTGGACCCGAAAAAAGCGGCGGTGGCCGATGTTTCCCCTGCGTCCATCACCCATGATGTGAAGGGCACGGCATCAACCGGTAACCCGGATACGGATGCGGAAGCCGCGTTTGGTCAGTTTGTGGCAGCAAACCTGCAGCCCACCGGTGCGGTCTGGCTGATGTCCAGCACAAATGCCCTGGCGCTGTCCATGCGTAAAAATGCGCTGGGTCAGAAGGAATATCCGGACATGACCCTGCTTGGCGGCACCTTCCAGGGCCTGCCGGTGATTGTCTCCCAGTACGTGGGTGACCAGCTGGTGCTGGTGAATGCGCCGGATATTTATCTGGCTGATGACGGCGGTGTGGCGGTGGATATGTCCCGTGAAGCGTCACTGGAGATGCAGTCTGAACCGACCAGCGACAGCAGCACACCGTCACCGGTGGAGCTGGTCTCCATGTTCCAGACCGGCAGCGTGGCCATCCGTGCGGAGCGCTGGATCAACTGGCGTCGTCGCCGTACCGCGGCAGTGGCGGTGATCACCGGTGTGAACTACGGAACTGCGTCCGGCGGCTGAGTCTGATGAGGAGGGCGGGAGGCGCGAGCTTCCCGCAGTAACTGATGGCAAAAATCCAGTATCTGCAGGGCACGCATGATGCCCGGGCCGGGGATATCCGTGATGTGGCACAGCCGTGTGCGGAGGTGCTGGTTCGCCTGGGGAAGGCGGAGTACATCACAGTGCGACGTCCGGCAGGTCAGAAAAAGAAACGTGATGCGGAGCATGGCGAATGTGGAACCTTTTGCGGCGAACCCGAAAAAACCAGAAATCAGGACGTGATGTAAAAGAGGTGGGCTGGACCAGCCTGTTTCAGGCGGTGGCTGAGCCTTTTGCCGGTGCCTGGCAGCAGGGTGTGAAAGCCGATCCGGAAACCGTTTTGTCCTTTCACGCGGTGTTTTCTTGCATTTCGCTGATATCCCAGGATATCGCCAAAATGCGGCTGCGCCTGATGCAGACCGATACACAGGGGATCCGCCGTGAAAAACGACAGGGGGATATTGCCCGTCTCTGTCGTCGTCCCAATGCACAGCAGAATCGTATCCAGTTTTTTGAACTGTGGCTGAACGCCAAACTGCGTCACGGCAATACGGTGGTGTTGAAAATCCGTAACTCCCGGGGGCAGATCAAAGAACTGCGTATTCTGGACTGGAGCCGGGTTGAACCTCTGGTGGCGGATGACGGCGAGGTGTTCTATCGCATTACACCGGACCGGAACTGCGGGATCACTGAGGCGGTGACGGTGCCTGCCAGGGAAGTGATCCACGACCGGTTTAACTGTTTTTTTCATCCGCTTGTGGGGCTGCCGCCGGTGTATGCTGCCGGGCTGGCGGCCACGCAGGGGCATCATATTCAGGAAAATTCGACGTCTTTTTTCAGAAATGGCGGCAGGCCGTCCGGGGTGATTGAGATCCCCGGCAGTATTACGGAAGAAAATGCGAAAAAACTGAAGAGCAACTGGGACAGCGGGTATACAGGCGAAAATGCGGGGAAAACGGCCATTCTGAGCAACGGGGCAAAATACAACCCCACGACGTTTTCACCGGTGGATGCGCAGACGGTGGAACAACTGAAGATGACCGCTGAAATTGTCTGTTCGGTGTTCCGTGTCCCGGCCTACAAGATTGGCGTGGGACAACCGCCTTCCAGTGACAACGTGGAGGCGCTGGAGCAGCAGTATTATTCCCAGTGCCTGCAGACGCTGATTGAGTCCATTGAACTGTTACTGGATGAGGCGCTGGAAACGGGGGAAAACGAGAGTACAGAATTTGATGTCACCACGCTGCTGAGAATGGACAGTGAGCGGCGCATGAAAACGCTGGGGGATGCGGTGAAAAATACGCTTCTCACGCCCAATGAGGCCCGTAAACGGGAGAACCTGCCGCCTCTGGCCGGCGGTGATGCACTGTATCTTCAGCAGCAGAACTACAGTCTGGAGGCGCTGTCCCGTCGTGATGCCCGTGAGGATCCGTTCGCGTCGACCGGGAAAACAGTTTCATCACAGCTGCCTGACGGCGCATCTGACGGTAATAAGGCCATAAGCGAAACAGAGCGTGATGCGGTGAAGGCGATGTTCAGGGGGATACTGCGAAAATGACAGAGCGTGAACTGTCCATTATCCGTGCGCTGGGTGAAGAATTCGCCACGGTGCTGGCGGATTTACAGCGCACATTTGAGGAGAAGATGGCCGCACAGTCGGGGGCGTTTGAAGAGAAACTGGCTTCCCTGTCTGCTCTGTTACAGAAGCATGTGACGGTGGATGAGGTGCGCCCTGTTCTGCAGGCGATGATGAATGACGCCGTGGGGGCCATTCCGGTACCGCGCGATGGTCGTGATTATGATCCGGAGGTGCTGCAGCAGGCGGTGAATGATGCGGTCGCGAAAATACCGGTACCGGCGGACGGTAAAAGTGTCACTGCGGATGATGTACGCCCGATGATCGAGCAGATGGTGAAGGACGCAGTGAGTCATATCCCTGCTCCGCGCGATGGTCGTGATTATGATCCGGAGGTGCTGCTGAGGGCGGTGAATGACGCTGTCGGAAAACTTCCGGTACCGGCAGATGGAAAAAGTATCACACCGGATGATGTGCGTCCGATGCTCGAGCAGATGGTGACGGATGCCGTGAGTCATATCCCCGTTCCGCGCGACGGTCGTGACTACGATCCGGAAGTTCTGCAGAAGGCGGTTCTGGATGCGGTGAGTGCCCTGCCGGCTCCACAGGACGGGCGTGATGCTACGGCACTGGAAATATTCCCGGCGATTGATGAGCAAAAATCCTTTCCCCGGGGCACGTATGCCACACACCAGGGCGGACTCTGGCGGGCGTATGAAAAAACGCACGGGATGCGGGGATGGGAATGCCTGGTTGACGGGGTGGCCGATATTGACGTCAGCATGACCGGCGAACGGTCGTTCACTGTGGTGGTCCGGCAGAGCAGTGGCCAGTGTACGGAAAAAACATTTTCCCTGCCGGTGATGCTCTATCGCGGTGTATTCAGAACCGGCGAAACCTACCACCCCGGCGATACGGTGACGTGGGGGGGCTCGTTGTGGCACTGCAACAGCATGACCGGTGATAAACCCGGAGAAGCTCATTCATCAGGCTGGACCCTGGCTGCAAAACGAGGGCGGGATGCAGGAGGTGGAAAGTGACAGCATTACTGACACTGGAAGAAATCAAGGCTCATCTGCGTGTTGACCATGACGCGGATGATGACATGCTGATGGACAAGGTTCGTCAGGCTACAGCTGTGCTGCTGGCCTACATTCAGGGCAGCCGGGATAAGGTAATCCGTGAGGACGGTGAACTGATCCCGGGCGAGGCATTAACCCGGATGAAGGGGGCTGCCATGCGCCTGACCGGGATGTTGTACCGGAATCCGGATCTTGCGGAGCGGGAAGACCTCGTGCAGGGGGAACTGCCGTTTTCTGTGTCCGTGCTGATTTACGATTTGCGTTGTCCGACGGTGTTATGAGGAGGGGGGGGATGGCAATATCTGCAGGTCGTCTGACACAGATGATAAGTGTTCTGAACCCGGTGTTAACCCGTAATGCTGCCGGAGAAATGACGGAAGAGTGGGTGTCATGCGGGAAAATTCATGCGGATATCCGGGGCAGGAGCAGCCGGGAGCGGATGCAGTCCGGTGCGGAAATGGCTCAGGCGGAAATCCGCATCTGGGTGCGCGGTCAGTCCGGCCGGGAAATCACAGCAGCGTCACGACTTCATGTGCTGAGTGGTCCATGGCGTGACCGGATCCTGAACGTTGTCGGGCTGCCCGTGCCGGATACGACCGGCGGGCGTCTGGAAATTCTCTGTCGGCTGGGAGGGGAAAAATGATCGAAACCCTGCTGGATTTTTTCGGGGCTGGAGGACATCAGCCGCGATTTGCAGCTTCTGAGTGGTGCGGAAAATAACCGGGTGCTGCGTGAGGCAACCCGTGCGGGTGCGAATGTGCTGAAAGAAGAAGTGGTGTCACGGGCACCGGTACGCAGGGGAAAACTGCGCCGCAATGTGGTGATCCTTTCCCGGCGCTCCCGCGATGGCGGGATGGAATCCGGTGTCCATATCCGTGGTGTTAATCCGGACACCGGTAACAGCGATAACACCATGAAGGCGGATAACCCGCGCAATGCTTTCTACTGGCGGTTTGTGGAAATGGGGACCGTGAATATGCCACCGCACCCGTTTGTGCGCCCGGCGTTTGATGTGCGCAGTGAACAGGCAGCTCAGGTGGCGATTGCGCGGATGAACCGGGCCATTGATGAGGTACTGAGACGATGACGGAGGCGGATTTGTATCCTCATCTGGCGCATCTTGCCGGCGGGCAGGTGTACCCGTATGTGGTCCCCCTGCTGGATGGCAGGCCGTCGGTGGCGCTTCCGTGGGTGGTTTTCAGCCTGATTTCATCGGTGTCAGCGGACGTGATGGGCGGGCAGGCGGAGTCCTCAGTGTCGGTGCAGATAGACGTTTATGCCGGGACTGTGACGCAGGCGCGTCAGATACGTCAGGACGCCCGTGAAGCCATAATGCTGCTGGCCCCGGGATCCGTCAGTGAAATGCAGGACTATATTCCGGAAAACCGCTGTTACCGTGCAACCCTGGAGTTTCAGGTCACGGTGTGACTTTTTCTTTTTTTCTACAAAACCATACCCCGCCGCGTGCGGGTTTTTTATTATCAGGAGGCAGAATGTCTGCTTTGTATGAACGCTCACAGCTGACGCAGGTGATGATTTCATCTGCCCCGGCGACTGCTGAAACTATGGATAAGGCGGAATATCTGCGCCTGGACTGCACCATCAAGGAAGTCCAGTTCACCGCCGGTCAGAAACAGGATATTGATGTGACCACGCTCTGCTCCACAGAGCAGGAGAACATCAACGGTCTGGGGGCGTCGTCTGAGATTTCCATGTCGGGTAATTTTTATCTGAATCAGGCCCAGAACGCCCTGCGTGATGCCTATGACAATGACGCGTTGTATGCGTTTAAGGTGCTGTTTCCGTCCGGTAAGGGCTTTAAATTCCTGGCGGAAGTGCGTCAGCACACCTGGTCATCCGGTACCAACGGCGTGGTGGCTGCAACGTTCTCACTGCGTCTGAAAGGCAAACCGGTGTCCTTTGTGGTACCGCTGGCGTTTGTGAAAAATCTGGATAAAACACTTACCGTGAATACCGGTGCGCTGCTGACAATGTCAGTCAGTGCCAACGGGGGAACGCCGCCGTATAAATACGCCTGGAAGAAGGATGGTCAGCCGGTTGACGGGCAGACGACAGACACCTTCAGTAAGCCAGGTGCGCAGTCCGCTGATGCGGGGAAATATACCTGCGTGGTGACCGATTCGGCAGAGAAAGCACAGAGTGTGACGTCTTTTGAATGCACCGTGACAGTGAGCGCAGCCGCCTGATAAGGGGATGGGTCATCATGAAAAAGGATCTGAAAACGCTGGCGCTGGCCAGACTGTCAGGGTTTCGTCATAAAACGGTGAAGGTGCCGGAATGGGGTAATGTCAGCGTGGTGCTGCGGGAGCCTTCGGCAGAGGCCTGGTATCTGTGGCAGGAAGTGCTCAATGGTGATGGAGAGGATGACGATACCCTGTCGGTGGTGGCGAAAACCCGCCGTAACCTGGAAGCGGATGTGACGCTGTTCTGCGATGTCCTGTGTGATACGGATCTGCAGCGGGTGTTCACTCCGGACGACCGTGAGCAGGTGCTGGCCGTCTATGGTCCGGTACATGCCCGGTTGCTGCGTCAGGCACTGGAACTGATCGCTGATGCAGAGTCGGCCAGAAAAAAGTAGCCCGCCCGGAAATTCGCTTTCTGATGCGACTTGCGCTCCGTCTGGGGCGCACCTTATCCGAACTGCGGCACAGCCTGAGTGCGAGCGAGGCGATGATGTGGATGGAGTTCGACAGGGTATCCCCGCTGGGTGATGAGCGCGGGGATATCCGTAATGCACAGATCGTGAAAGCGGTTTTCGGGGCACAGGGGATGAATGTTGCACTGAAGGACGCCATGCTCTGCTGGGGCGAGGATGAGGATAAGCCGGAGGTGGATCCGTTTGCGGCGCTGGAAGACGCGCTGAACTTTGCAGCACAGTCATGAATGATGAGAACCGCTGAGGCGGTTTTTTTACGCCCGGAGAAAGGTGAATGGCGACGTTACGTGAACTGATTATCAAAATTTCGGCAAATTCGCAGTCATTCCAGTCGGAGATCCAGCGGGCTTCCCGCATGGGCAGTGAATATTATCGGACCCTGCAGAATGGCGGGCGTCAGGCTGCCGCAGTCGCCCGGGAGCAGCGACGCGCCCTGGCTGAGCTGAACAGCCAGTTGACGGAAATCCGCGCTTCAGCTGCCGGAACGGCGGGGGCATTTGCCGGTGCCTTTGCCACCGGGCACCTGATTTCTCTGGCCGATGAATGGAGTTCCGTGAATGCCCGACTGAAACAGGCGTCGCAGTCATCCGATGAATTTTCGTCATCACAGAAAGTGCTGATGGATATCAGCCAGCGGACGGGCACGGCATTTTCAGATAATGCGGCCCTGTTTGCCCGCTCGGCAGCCTCAATGCGTGAATATGGTTACAGTGCTGATGATGTGCTGAAGGTGACGGAGGCCATTTCGACAGGACTGAAACTGTCAGGGGCTGGAGTTGCGGAATCCGGTTCGGTGATCACCCAGTTCAGCCAGGCACTGGCACAGGGTGTACTGCGTGGCGAAGAATTTAATGCTGTTAACGAAAATGGCGACCGGGTGATCCGCGCGCTTGCTGCGGGGATGGGTGTGGCCCGTAAAGATCTGAAGGCAATGGCGGATGACGGAAAACTGACAGCGGATAAAGTGGTCCCTGCGTTAATCAGCCAGCTGGGGATATTACGTGATGAATATGCGGCCATGCCGGAAACGGTTTCCGGTAGTATCACGAAGGTGGAAAACGCCTTTATGGCCTGGGTGGGCGGTGTGAATGAAGCCAGCGGCTCGACGAAAACGCTCTCCGGCGTGCTGAATGGTGTGGCCGGACATATTGATGCAGTGGCAACAGCAGCGGGGGCGCTGGTTGCCGTCGGGGTTGCCCGGTACTTTGGCAATATGGCCTCCGGAGCGGTGTCTGCCACGGCAGGACTTGTGACGGCAGCACGTAATGAAGTGGCACTGGCGGAAGCACAGCTCAGGGGGACGCAGATTGCCACGGCGCGGGCAAGGGCAGCCGTGTACCGTGCACAGCAGGCTGTGGCGGCAGCCCGCGGGACGGAGATGCAGATTGCTGCAGAAGCCCGTCTGGCGGCCACACAGGAACGCCTGAACAGAAATATTGCTGCCAGAACCGCAGCCCAGAATGCGCTGAACAGTACAACGGCGGTGGGTTCACGTCTGATGACTGGTGCGTTGGGACTGGTTGGTGGCGTACCCGGACTGGTGATGCTGGGGGCAGCAGCATGGTATACGCTGTACCAGAATCAGGAGCAGGCCAGGGAGTCAGCGCGCCAGTATGCACTGACGATAGATGAAATCGCGCATAAAACGCCGTCAATGTCTTTGCCTGAAGCCTCAGATAATGAAGGACGAACACGGGCGGCGCTGACAGAGCAGAACCGGCTGATTGATGAACAGGCCAGCCGGGTGAAATCCCTGCAGGAAAAAATCGCTGGATATCAGTATGTTCTGGCTAACCCTGGCTGGACAACCGGTGACGGATTCATGATAAACCATCTGACATCGGTGAAGACCGTAACGGAAGGGCTTTCTCAGGCAACAGAGCAGCTTGCCGTTGAGCAGTCCCGTCTGGCACAGATGCAGGAAAAAGCGCAGTCCATTCAGGATGTGCTTGCCGGGCTGGAAGACCGTCGTGTGGCGTTAATTCGTCAGCAGGCGGCAGAGCAGAATAAGGTGTACCAGTCCATGCTGGTTATGAACGGTCAGCATACGGAATTCAACCGTCTGCTGGGGCTGGGGAATGAACTGCTTCAGCAGCGGCAGGGACTGGTGAATGTGCCGTTACGGCTGCCACAGACCACTCTGGATAATAAACAGCAGAGCGCCCTGACAAAAACAGAGCGTGAGCTGGCCCTGTCCAGACTGAAAGGGGAAGAAAAAGAGCGTGCCCGGCTGGGGTATGCGGCCGATGACCTCGGTTTTGTGGGGGATTCGTATCAGGAGGCGAGACAGCGTTATATCAGTAATGCTCTGGAAGCCTGGCGTAATAACGAGGCGAACAAACCTAAATCCCGGGGTGGAAAATCAGAGACGGAAAAAGCGGAAGACAGTTTTTCCCGGCTACTGAAACAGCAGAAAGAGCAACTGGCACTGGCGGGTCAGAATACAGAACTGGCGAAGCTGAAGTACCAGACTGCGCAGGGAGAACTGAAAACCCTGACGGAGATGCAGAAGCAGGAACTGCTGCGTAACGCGGCCCTGATTGACCAGCAAAAAATCCGGGAACAGTTGCGATCCCGGGAAGAGACCCTGAAGAATGATAATGTGGCTGCGCGTGCATCAAATGAAGCCGAACTGCTGGGGTACGGGCAGGGAGAACGAGCCAGGGAACGCATGCGGGAGTTGCAGCAGATCCGCGACAGCTTCCGCCAGAAGGATGCGGACCTTCAGTCTCAGTATCAGACCGGGGATATCAGTGAGGATTTTTACAGACAGGCACGGGCACAGAACGCGCAGTATCTGAGCGAACGCCTTAAGGACCAGGCAGCCTTTTATGCCGAATCGGATGCGCAGCGTGCGGACTGGCAGAAAGGCTTGCAGGAGGGGCTCAGTAACTGGGTGGACAATGCATCCGATTACGCCTCTCAGGCAGCACAGCTGGCAACGGAGGGGATTTCAGGACTGGTGAATAACATCACGGAGATGCTGAACGGAAACAAAGTGGAATGGCGCAACTGGGCCTCATCCGTACTGCAGGAAATCTCAAAAGTTCTTATGAATGCCGCGATTGTCAACGGAATTAAGACGGCGGCAAACGGTATGTCCGGTGCGGGAGGATTTATTGGCAGCATTGGTGACTGGCTGGGCGGTGCGGTGGCCAATGCAAAAGGCGGCGTGTATACCTCGGCAAACCTGAGTGCGTACAGCAACAGCATTGTGGACACGCCCACGTACTTTGCGTTTGCAAAAGGGGCCGGGCTGATGGGGGAAGCCGGACCTGAAGCCATTATGCCCCTGACCCGGGCGGCGGATGGCTCGCTGGGCGTACGCGCGGTGGGCAGTATGAACGGCAGTGCCGGTCTGGTGTATTCCCCGGTCTACCACATCGCCATTCAGAATGACGGGGCTAACGGACAGATAGGGCCGGAGGCGGCAGGCAGTCTTGTGCAGCTGATTGACCAGCGGGTGCAGGCGGTGATGCTGTCCATGCGACGTGACGGAGGAATGCTGAGTGGCTGAGATAAAAACGCTGCATCTGGTCCCGCGTGAAGGGATGCAGGTGAGTGAGAAACCGTCGGTGGTGAGGGTTCGGTTTGGTGACGGTTATGAACAGCGCCGACCGACGGGACTTAATGCCAGACTGAAGACGTTTCAGGCGGTGTTCCGGGTGACGGATGAACCAACCCGGCGCTGGCTGGATGAATTTTTATCCTGGCATGGTGGTTACCGTGCCTTTTTTGTGGCGACCGCCGAAACATAACCGGACGGTGAGGGTGGTATGCCGGGAGTGGAGCGTCACAGATAACGCCAGGTACAGTGATTTCAGTTGTACGATTGAGCAGGTGGTGAACTGATGCAGGATATTCACGAAGAAAGTCTGAACGAGTCGGTTAAATCAGAGCAGTCACCGCGGGTGGTACTCTGGGAAATCGACCTGACGGTACGAGGGCGGTGAGCGGTATTTTTTCTGTAATGAGCTGAATGAAAAAGGGGAGCCGGTCACCTGGCAGGGGCGTAAGTATGAGGCATACCCGATTGACGGCAGCGGTTTTGAGATGAGCGGGAAGGGCAGCAGTGCCAGACCGTCGCTGACGGTGTCCAATCTGTTCGGTCTGGTCACCGGGATGGCGGAAGACCTGCAGAGTCTGGTGGGGGCCACGGTGGTCCGCCGCCGGGTGTATGCCCGTTTTCTGGATGCGGTGAATTTCGTTGCGGGCAATCCGGAGGCGGACCCGGAGCAGGAGCTGAGTGACCGCTGGGTGGTGGAGCAGATGTCGCAGCTGACAGCCATGACGGCCTCGTTTGTGCTGGCCACACCGACCGAGACGGACGGGGCGCTGTTTCCCGGTCGTATCATGCTGGCGAACACCTGTATGTGGACCTACCGCTCTGATGAGTGTGGTTACACGGGCGGGGCAGTGGCGGATGAGTTCGATAAACCCACCACGGATATCCGTAAGGACAGATGCAGCAAGTGCATGCGCGGGTGTGAACTGCGCAGGAATGTCGGCAATTTTGGCGGTTTCCTTTCCATTAATAAACTTTCGCAGTAAATCCCGGTTTATGACACAGACTGAATCAGCGATTCTGGCGCATGCCCGGCGGTGTGCGCCTGCGGAGTCGTGCGGCTTCGTGATAAGCACGCCGGAGGGGGAGCGGTATATCCCTTGTGTGAATATTTCCGCAGAGCCGGAGGCGTATTTTCGTATCGCACCGGAAGACTGGCTGCGGGCAGAGATGCAGGGGGAGATTGTGGCGCTGGTCCACAGTCATCCCGGTGGTCTGCCCTGGCTGAGCGAGGCTGACCGGCGGCTGCAGATAAAAAGCGCACTGCCCTGGTGGCTGGTCTGCCGGGGTGACATTCACAAATTCCGCTGTGTGCCACATCTGACAGGACGGCGCTTTGAGCACGGGGTGACGGACTGTTACACGCTGTTCCGGGATGCTTATCATCTGGCGGGGACTGAAATGCCGGATTTTCATCGCGAGGATGACTGGTGGCGCAACGGCCAGAACCTGTACCTGGACAATATGGCGGTCACCGGCTTTTACCGGGTGCCCCTGTCCTCTGCACAGCCGGGCGATATCCTGCTGTGCTGCTTCGGCGCATCGGTGGCTAATCATGCCGCCATTTACTGCGGCAACGGTGAACTGCTTCACCATATTCCTGAACAACTGAGTAAACGGGAGAGGTATTCCGAAAAATGGCAACGACGAACGCATTCTGTCTGGCGTCACCGCCACTGGCACGCATCTGCCTTCACGGGGATTTGCAACGATTTGGCCGCCGCCTCAGCCTGTATGTGAACACGGCAGCGGAAGCCATTCGCGCCCTGTCGATGCAGATGCCGGGCTTTCGCCGTCAGATGAACGAAGGCTGGTACCAGATACGTATTGCCGGTGATGACACGGCACCGGAGGCGGTGTATGCCCGTCTTCACGAACAGCTGGGTGAGGGAACGGTCATCCACATTGTGCCGCGACTGGCCGGGGCCGGAAAGGGTGGACTGCAGATTGTGCTGGGGGCGGCAGCCATCGTGGGCTCTTTCTTCACGGCCGGAGGCTCGATGGCGTTATGGGGTACAGCCCTGAGTGCCGGTGGTTTTTCTGCCACCACGATGCTGTTTTCACTGGGTGCCAGCATGATACTGGGTGGAGTGGCCCAGATGCTGGCCCCGAAGGCAAAAACACCGGATTACCGCGCAACGGATAACGGCAGACAGAACACGTACTTTTCCTCGCTGGATAACATGATTGCCCAGGGGAACCCGATGCCGGTGCCTTACGGGGAAATGCTGGTTGGCTCCCGCCGTATATCCCAGGACATCAGCACCCGTGATGAAGGCGGGGGCGGAAAGGTCGTGGTTATCGGGCGGCAGGGGTAAAAAGAATAAAAAAATCCCGCAGTGATCGCGGACAGGAACTGCGGGAGAGTTACGAAGATTAAGTGTAAGGAATTATTCTTATATCACGACAAAAAAATTAACGCAGAGAAATTATACGCGCCACAGTCAGTGTGTGAAAATGTGAAGATATTCAGAATTTTTATGCCATTACCGGTTTTAACCAACAGGATTATCGGTGGGCATGAAAGAAAACCCCGGTATCTGCTGATACCGGGGTTTCTCTTTAGCATGGCAGAAATGTGTTTCATGCTTTTCGGGCGAAGGATATCCGACTTCTGTACGGAATGGCAAGTGGCGGTTAATTTATTCAGGGGAAGGCTGTATGGGAAAAGGTGGCGGTAAGGCACACACGCCTCGTGAGGCGAAGGATAATCTCAAATCCACGCAGATGATGAGTGTGATTGATGCGATTGGTGAGGGACCGATAGAAGGTCCGGTGAAGGGACTGCAGAGTATTCTGGTGAACAAAACCCCGCTGACGGACACGGACGGTAATCCCGTGATACACGGTGTGACCGCGGTCTGGCGTGCCGGGGAGCAGGAGCAGACACCACCGGAAGGCTTTGAGTCCTCCGGAGCTGAAACCGGACTGGGCGTGGAAGTGACGAAGGCAAAACCGGTGACGCGCACCATTACGTCCGCGAACATTGACCGCCTGCGGGTTACCTTCGGGGTGCAGTCACTGGTGGAGACCACCTCAAAGGGTGACCGTAACCCGGCAACCGTCCGCCTGCTGATTCAGTTACAGCGTAACGGTAACTGGGTGACAGAAAAGGACGTCACCATTAACGGCAAGACCACCTCACAGTTCCTGGCCTCGGTGATTCTGGATAATCTGCCTCCCCGGCCCTTTAACATCCGGATGGTCAGGGAGACGGCGGACAGCACCACGGACCAGCTGCAGAATAAGACGCTGTGGTCGTCATACACCGAAATCATCGATGTGAAACAGTGCTACCCGAACACGGCCATTGTGGGGCTGCAGGTGGATGCGGAGCAGTTCGGCGGCCAGCAGATGACGGTGAACTACCATATCCGCGGTCGCATCATCCAGGTGCCGTCAAACTATGACCCGGAAAAACGCACGTACAGTGGTATCTGGGACGGCAGTCTGAAACCGGCATACAGCAACAACCCGGCCTGGTGCCTGTGGGACATGCTGACTCACCCGCGCTACGGCATGGGAAAACGTCTGGGGGCGGCGGATGTGGACAAGTGGGCGCTGTATGCCATCGGGCAGTACTGCGACCAGACGGTCCCGGATGGTTTCGGGGGGACAGAGCCGCGGATGACCTTTAATGCGTACCTGGCACAACAGCGTAAGGCGTGGGACGTTCTCAGTGATTTCTGCTCTGCGATGCGCTGTATGCCGGTATGGAACGGTCAGACGCTGACGTTCGTTCAGGACCGCCCGTCGGATGTGGTGTGGCCGTACACCAACAGCGATGTGGTGGTGGATGATAACGGCGTGGGATTCCGCTACAGCTTCAGTGCCCTGAAGGACCGGCACACGGCGGTGGAGGTGAATTACACCGACCCGCAGAACGGCTGGCAGACCTCCACGGAACTGGTGGAAGACCCGGAAGCCATACTGCGCTACGGACGCAACCTGCTGAAGATGGACGCGTTCGGCTGTACCAGCCGCGGTCAGGCCCACCGTGCCGGACTGTGGGTGATAAAGACCGAACTGCTGGAAACGCAGACGGTGGATTTCACGCTCGGGTCTCAGGGGCTGCGGCACACACCCGGTGACATCATTGAAATCTGTGATAACGACTATGCCGGGACCCTGACCGGCGGACGTGTCCTGTCCATTGATGCTGCCACCCGCACCCTGACGCTGGACCGTGAAGTGACACTTCCGGAGACCGGTGCCGCCACGGTGAACCTGATTAACGGCAGCGGTAAGCCAGTGAGTGTGGACATCACCGAACACCCCGCGCCGGACCGGATACAGGTCAGTACCCTGCCTGATGGTGTGGAGACATACGGGGTGTGGGGACTCTCCCTGCCGTCACTGCGCCGTCGCCTGTTCCGCTGTGTCTCCGTCCGGGAAAACACGGACGGCACCTTTGCCATCACGGCGGTGCAGCACGTACCGGAAAAAGAAGCCATCGTGGATAACGGTGCCCGCTTTGAGCCGCAGTCAGGTTCCCTGAACAGCGTCATCCCACCGGCAGTGCAGCACCTGACGGTGGAGGTGAGCGCAGCTGACGGCCAGTATCTGGCGCAGGCGAAATGGGACACGCCGCGGGTGGTGAAGGGTGTGCGCTTCAGTCTGCGCCTGACCAGTGGTAAGGGAACGGATGCCAGACTGGTGACCACCGCCATCACCGCAGACACGGAGCACCGTTTCAGCGGCCTGCCGCTCGGGGAATACACCCTGACGGTGCGGGCGATAAACAGCTATGGCCAGCAGGGTGAACCTGCCACCACCACCTTCCGGATTGCCGCACCGGCAGCACCGTCGCGGATTGAGCTGACGCCGGGCTATTTTCAGATAACCGCCACGCCGCATCTTGCCGTTTATGACCCGACGGTACAGTTTGAGTTCTGGTTCTCGGAAAAGCGGATTGCGGATATCAGGCAGATTGAAACCGCAGCCCGCTATCTTGGCTCGGCGCTGTACTGGATAGCTGCCAGTATCAATATCAAACCGGGCCATGATTATTATTTTTATATCCGCAGTGTGAATACTGTTGGCAAATCGGCATTCGTGGAGGCTGTCGGTCGGGCGAGCGATGATGCGGAAGGTTACCTGGATTTTTTCAAAGGAGAAATCGGGAAAACACATCTGGCCCAGGAGCTGTGGACGCAGATTGATAACGGTCAGCTTGCGCCGGACCTGGCTGAAATCAGGACGTCCATTACGAATGTCAGCAATGAAATCACGCAGACCGTCAATAAAAAACTGGAAAATCAGAGTGCGGCAATCCAGCAGATACAGAAAGTTCAGGTTGATACAAATAATAACCTGAACAGCATGTGGGCCGTGAAACTGCAGCAGATGCAGGACGGACGCCTTTATATTGCGGGTATCGGAGCCGGTATTGAGAATACGCCAGCAGGTATGCAGAGTCAGGTGCTTCTGGCTGCTGACCGGATTGCGATGATTAATCCTGCGAATGGCAACACAAAGCCGATGTTTGTTGGTCAGGGCGATCAGATATTTATGAATGAAGTGTTCCTGAAATATCTGACGGCTCCCACCATTACCAGCGGCGGTAATCCTCCGGCATTTTCCCTGACACCGGACGGGCGGCTGACGGCGAAAAATGCCGATATCAGCGGTAACGTGAATGCGAACTCCGGGACGCTCAACAACGTCACGATTAACGAGAACTGTCGGGTTCTGGGAAAATTGTCCGCGAACCAGATTGAAGGCGATCTCGTTAAAACAGTGGGCAAAGCTTTCCCCCGGGACTCCCGTGCACCGGAGCGGTGGCCATCAGGAACCATTACCGTCAGGGTTTATGACGATCAGCCGTTTGACCGGCAGATTGTTATTCCGGCGGTGGCATTCAGCGGCGCTAAACATGAGAAAGAGCATACTGATATTTACTCCTCATGCCGTCTGATAGTGCGGAAAAACGGTGCTGAAATTTATAACCGTACCGCGCTGGATAATACGCTGATTTACAGTGGTGTTATTGATATGCCTGCCGGTCACGGTCACATGACACTGGAGTTTTCGGTGTCAGCATGGCTGGTAAATAACTGGTATCCCACAGCAAGTATCAGCGATTTGCTGGTTGTGGTGATGAAGAAAGCCACTGCAGGCATCACGATTAGCTGAATTTTATAACCCAGATACGGGCGCCAGAAATGGCGCCTTTTTTATTGCAGAAAAGCGAGAGGTAATTATGCGTAAATTATGTGCTGTTATTTTGTCCGCAGTAGTCTGGCAGGTCGCCGCTGCTACGCCAGCGAGTGCAGCAGAACATCAGTCCACGCTGAGCGCGGGGTATCTCCATGCCTCGACGAACGTTCCCGGTAGTGATGATCTGAACGGGATTAACGTGAAATACCGTTATGAGTTTACGGACGCGCTGGGGCTGATTACGTCCTTCAGTTATGCCAATGCTGAGGATGAGCAAAAAACGCGCTACAGCGATACCCGCTGGCATGAAGATTCCGTGCGTAACCGCTGGTTCAGCGTGATGGCGGGGCCGTCTGTACGCGTGAATGAATGGTTCAGCGCGTATGCGATGGTGGGTGTGGCTTACAGCCGTGTGTCGACTTTCTCCGGGGATTATCTCCGCGTAACTGACAACAAGGGGAAAACGCACGATGTGCTGACCGGAAGTGATGACGGTCGCCACAGCAACACGTCTCTGGCGTGGGGGGCTGGCGTGCAGTTTAATCCGACCGAATCCGTGACCATTGACCTTGCTTATGAAGGTTCCGGTAGTGGCGACTGGCGAACGGATGCATTTATTGTTGGTATCGGATACCGTTTCTGACAACAGACGCCGATTTATCTTCTGTAAATATTGTTATGATACGCAGGTTCATCCGCCTTATGGGGTGAACTGCGTTTGAGGAAACGTAAAGTTACACTGTCCTGAAGCCCGTGGCGTCACTGCTGCGGGCTTTTTTTATTGGTGGAAAAGTATGACAGTAAAAATTTCTGGCGTGCTTAAAGATGGCACAGGAAAACCAGTACAGAACTGCACCATTGTGCTGAAGGCCAGACGGACCAGCAGCACGGTGGTGGTGAACACGGTGGCCTCTGAAAATCCGGATGAAGCCGGGCGTTACAGCATGGATGTTGAGTATGGCCAGTACAGCGTCACCCTGCTGGTTGAAGGTTTTCCACCTTCACATGCCGGGACCATTACCGTCTATGAAGGTTCCAGACCAGGTACGCTGAATGATTTTCTCGGTGCCATGACGGAGGATGATGCCCGTCCGGAGGCACTGCGCCGTTTTGAGCTGATGGTGAATGAAGCGGCACGTCATGCCGGAGCGTCATCACAGAGTGCAGCGGCGGCAAAGAAATCCGAAACGGCAGCAGCCTCATCGAAGAATGCAGCGAAAACCTCAGAAACGAATGCAGCTAACAGCGCACAAGCGGCAGCGGCCTCGCAGACTGCATCGGCAAACTCCGCGACAGCAGCCAAAAAATCAGAAACCAACGCGAAAAATAGCGAGACAGCCACAAAGGCCAGCGAAAAAAACGCAAAATCCAGCCAGACGGCAGCGAAAACCAGTGAGACGAATGCCAAAGACAGTGAAGCCAACGCAAAGGTGAGCGAAACAGCGGCGGCGAACTCGGCGAAAGCATCGGCAGCAAGCCAGACGGCAGCAAAAGCAAGTGAAGATGCTGCCAGAGAATACGCAAACCAGACAGCAGAGCCGTACAGATATGTTTTACAGCCGCTGCCGGATGTGTGGATACCCTTTAATGATTCGCTGGATATGATTACGGGCTATTCTCCGGGTTATAAAAAAGTGAAGATTGGTGATAATGTGGTTCAGGTTGCCAGTGATAAACAGGTTAATTTCAGTCGCGCATCAACGGCAACATATATCAACAAATCTGGCGAACTGAAAACGGCGGAAATTAATGAGCCACGATTTGAGTGTGATGGCCTGCTTATTGAGGGGCAAAGAACGAACTTCTTCCCGAACAGTACAGACCCTTCGAAGTGGAATAAGTCAACTTCACTGGACGTTACAGAAACAGGCACAGATAGTTTCGGGTTTAATTATGGCCGGTTTGTCGTACAGGATTCGATTGTTGGTACAAGTAAAGCGCATACCATTATCGGACTGTATTCGAGTACCGGAGGGGTTGATACTTCAGGGGACGAAAAGCATGTAACTATATCCTGTCGGGTAAAAAGTGAAGTTGATAATATCGCCGTTCGTATTTTATTTGAACATTATGATGGGGAGGTAAGGACATCAATAGGAGCAGCAAACCTGAACCTTACCACCCGCATAATTAGCAAGACAGGTCAGACAAGCCGTGTTACAGCAAGGTCTGTTAAGGATGATGCAACTGGCTGGATATTTTTTGAGGCTACATTAAAAGCAGATACAACAGAAAATACGGTTGGTGGTTTTGTCCAGTATTCTCCGGATACAGGGCAGATGGTTGCATCAGGGGATTATCTCGATGTAACCACTCCACAGATTGAGGCTGGTACAGGCGCATCATCTTTTATTGTTACGGGGACGGCACCGGTAACGCGGGCAAGCGATATGGTTACAGTTCCGATTAAGAATAATCTTTATAATCTTCCTTTTACGGTTCTTTGTGAGGTACATAAGAACTGGTATAAAACGCCAAATGCAGCACCGCGTGTTTTTGACACATACCGGCATCAGGCAGATGCGGGGATCGTAATGGGGTTTGGTTCATCAGGTGGGTACGACGGTTTTCCGTATTGTGATATAGGTGGTTCAAACCGACGAATAAATGAAAATGCCGGGCTGGAAAAAATGCTTATTGGTATGCGGGTAAAGTCCGAACGGTCCACATGTGTAGTCAGTAACGGTAAGTTAAGCAGCGAAACTAAAACCAAATGGGAATATATCCGGAGTACAGCAACCATTTGCATTGGTGGACAAACTACAGCAGGATTACGCCATTTATTTGGGCATGTGAGGAATTTTTCGCTCTGGCATAAAGAGCTAACAGATGCGCAGCTTGGGGGAGGTTGTGGAGTGAGAGATTTCACGTTGCGTTTCAGTGATAAAGCAGATTTCAGGGCATTTCTCAGGAAACTTAACTGGGAAGAGGACGAAGAGCTGCAGAATGCCGTTCTGGTTGATGAGATTGGTTTTACGTTCAGTGAGTCAGGTGTTTCTGCTGACGGGGAGCCTGAATACACGCGAGACGAAGGGTACTTTGTTAATATTCGTCTTCTTGACGATGGCTTTGATGAATCCGTGTTCCGTGAGTGGGTGGTTACACCAGAGCGCCCGCTCAGGGAGTGGTTTTAAGGGGAGCAGATGGATATCACGCCGATACTTCATGCAATTTGTGCTGTGGCGGTACAGGGGCTGGTTGGGTGCATTACCGGTGACTGGGCTTATGGTGCAGCCATTGCCTGTACGTTTTTTGTTGCCCGCGAATATACCCAGGCAGAATATCGCTGGATTAAGCGTTTTGGTGATGGTCACCGACATAAGATGCCGTGGTGGGGCGGTTTTGATCCGCACGCGTGGGATGTGGCAAGCCTGATGGATTTTGTGGTGCCGGTGGTGGCCTGTGCGGGATTGTATGGCTGTATGCTGATTTTTAGCTGAAAAAAAGGGAGCGCTCAGGCTCCCCAATCGGAAGAAATCGCTTGAAACGACAAGCTTGTTGTTACGCCCTCTAAGAATGTTATATAAAACATGCCATTGCCGTGATTATGATCGCGTTTAATAAAGAGGGGGTAGCCCATATTTTGCACGAGCGCGGTTGCATGCTTCATTCACGATGCCGTGTTCTCCGGACATCGGAAATTCTCTGCAGGTGGATGAGCGATGTTCATAAATGCTGCAGTAGGCATTGACTCCCGGTTGGCCGATCAGGGCCACACAGCGAGGATTTTTCTGGTTAGTGCCCTGCATGCATTGATGGTAGGGAGAGATTTGTTCTGTCATCGTTACGGGGATGGTGCCGCCAGCATCATCTGTTTCAACCCAGTAAAAAGAGACGCGGAAAAATGCACAACAGGCACCACACGTCATACATGGATTAGGATTGTTCATACTTTTATTGCTTTAGCATCAATGAGTTATTATTACAGATGTAACTGCAGAATTATGAATGGCATTCTGATATTTCTTTTATCATTTTGTTTACTTTTTATTTACTTTTGTAACTTGAAAAAGTGCTGTCTATGGTCAATTAATTATAATGCAATCTATGAATTGCAATCCCATAATTACTTTTAATGGTGACTACTATGACTAAATGTTCAAACCTTAGACAGCAGATTATGGATGATGTACAAAGAAGATATGGAGAATATCTTGATAAGGATAAAGTATCTTGTATTACAAGCAAGATAGCTGCGGCAGAAAATAAATACCCAGCAAAAACTACATTAGCTAGTGCAATATTTTATATAAAAGTAGACACTCAGATCACCAGTGAAGGTGGAAAACATTTTTCGGGAAATGCAGGAGGATTATCATCTCCAGGTGGTGGTGTGCTGTTTGGTGACTTATATACAGATGATTTGGATGATCTGTATACAAATACGGTTAGCTTCCAGATAACAATGACCCCTGTATTTTGTAGTGTATTGTTTTTTGATTCTGCATCAAATCTTTTGGGGCATTTCGAGGGAGGTGGTGTGTCAACAGTATCGGGTGTTGCAGGTGGCACAGGCTCGTGGTCCTGATGCTTTAAAATATAAATAGTGCAAAGTCAGACCCGGCTTTGTATTTATTAATGAATAACATTGTCGGGTCTGTATTAATAAAATAATCTGGTATAGAAAGTCGTTTCTGAGCTATTTAACAAAACAATGAGCAGAAAATTTTACTGAATAAACCCGGCATTCGAGTTTCTCAGACTTACTGCAGCATTTCATGAACGAACTCTTGCGCAGTATCTTTGTCTACGGCTCTTAAGATGGTGAGCCCATCATTGGTGAATTTTGACAATCGTGTGTACATTGTACTATCCGTTGTTTATGAAATGATCTATAAGGGAAGGGATAATCCTCTGCAAAACAAAAAAAGACTTTAAAAAAATCAAGCGGTTAAAAACACAGAGTAACTGTATAAAAAATCATCGCAAAAGGTTGTTTTTCCTTTTATAAACAGCTTGTTATTACATTTTTTATAATCTACCAGTGTGGTACATGGATATCGATACCACGGCTAAGTACAAATCTGGTGTTACTACCGTAAAAGACTCGGTACGACTGGATCCGTGGGTGTTTATGTTCTCCGCAGGATATCGTTTTTAATTTTCTCTGCAAAACCTCTGCAAAACCCCTCTGCAAAACTGGTCATCAAATGACCAGTTTTTTCCATTCCTTACCGCGTGCGTCGTTGTAAATATCGGTCATTTTTTGATTCGAATGGCCTAGCAAAATTTTGGTATCAACCCCCTGCTCTCTGAACAATCGCTCTGATAAAGATCTCTGCTCATGGAAAGAGGGAGGGGTGCCATTAGCACGCCAGTTGTAATCCACAGAATCCCGGGCTTTTTTAAATGCAACGGTTAATGTTGCTGGCTTAACCATCCCGCCGCGCTTAGCTGTCCCTTTCGCGTGATGGTGGTGCAATAGCCACGGACTAAGAACGCAATCGCGGCAGGATGACACCACATCATCCAGGGTGAGATTTAATTTATCGCAACGCAGAGCCAGAGGGATGGCAATCCGGGTTCCTGTTTTTTGCTGTTCGACATGAAGATAACCATCCCGGATATCCGAAAATTGCATTTTGCAAATATCTGAAAGGCGCTGGCCTGTCATCAGTGCCAGCAGCATACCGCGCTGTAAAAAGTAACCATCCTTTTCCGCTGCGTTATAAATCATCATCCACTCATCAAAAGTCAGTCGCTGTCTTGATATCCGCACCTGCGGTTTTTTTGCCGATTCTGCAGGGTTAAAGCCTGGCGGGACATCGCCCGTTTGCTGAGCTTCCCGGAAAACATCGATCAGTACTTTCCTGAAAATTTGTCCCATTCTGTTATGTCCTCTGGCCTTGTACTCTTCCAGTACTGATACCACATCTTTTACGGTTATGGCATCTAACGGTCTGGTGCCAAAACGTTCATCAAATACCCTGAGAGGAGCTGCTTTCTGTTTCAGCGTGTTGAGTTTGATCTCGCCGTTTTCATATCTTTCCTGTTGAATTTTTCTGTAATTATTCAGAAAAATGGTAACGGTTGATGAACCGCCGGTATCACTAATAATTTTCTCCTGCAGACTGAGCATTTGTTCCATTTGCTGCCGGGCAAGACGGCTGTTCGCTTCTGCTGCAATAGTTTCTGCCAGTTTCTGGTCAATACTGCCGAGACCGTGATTTTTGCCTGTTATGGGATGCCTGTAACGCCAGTAAACTTTGTTATTTCTTTTGTCAAAATACGGAGATAATCCCGGAACATCGGTTTTATATTTTCGCGGGCGCGCCATCTTCCAGTATCCTCTTCAAAGCAGGGTGATCTGTGGCGATCACCTCCGGCTTGTTTACCATTCCGACAAAGCGAGCTTGCGGATCCACTCGCCAGCGTCTTCCAACTTTTTTGGGGAGAGGAAATATCATTCCGGCTTTAGCGTATTTACTTAACGTACTCGGAGTAGGGACCGGTTCACTGAATTCCTCTTTTGCCCACTCAGTGAGCAGAATAAGTCTTGCCATGGGCGTCGTTCGCTAATCATGGTCGCCGCCACTATAGCTGGTGGGCAACGACCGGGGTTGAACATTAAAAATCAGCCTGACTCGGGATCAGTTTTTGCCAGATAACTGAAACGTATTTTGCCTGGTAACGGGCGTCATCAAGTGCATTATGGCGCTCACCTTCGAATGGAATAGCCGTTCTGGCATCGAAGTCTATGGCTTTCCCCAGCTCAACGATTGTGCGTACATCGCGATCGTTGTAGTAACGCCACGGGCAGGTGATCCCCTGCCGTTCGTATGAACGGCGACAAAATCGTGTTGTCGAAGTTGGCTCCACTTTCCCCAGACCTGAACAAAAAATTCACCGGAGTTTTCGTCGATAAATTCCCGCAATTGTAACAGTGCATCATCTAACGGGATTTCTATCGGTCATAATGGCAGATTGCGCTTCGCGTGATTGCTTAAGCCACCATTTAATGGTGTCCCGATCAATGACTCCGCCAGCAGTTTCCAGATCGATAGTCTTACTAAATTCCGGTCCCACATCTCCGGTTTGTCGGATCGAAAAATAATTGCACCTATTGAGATAAGCGGGGCATCGGGATTTTTTCCCATGGTTTCAAGGTTGATCATCATGTGGTGCCACATTCTGCTGGTGGATGTGATAACGTGATGACCGTTCATCGCAATTAAGGGATCTGCCGTCTCGCCAGTTTCACTATCGCTGGCGTGATCCTGAGCGCTACCAGCATTCTCCTTGTGTGGATGTTCAGCGCCTTCCATTTCCTTCGGATCATTTTCCTGAACTTCAACCTGATTCTCTTCATCGAATGTTTCCTGGTATGTTGCGTCGCCCATTACCGCGCCACAATCAGGGCAGTTGCCACCACCGCTTTGACCGCAGGCGGTGCAGACTTTTTCCGGTTCCTGTTGCGCTACTGGCTCAGGTTGTTTCGTTTCTGGCTCGTTTTGTAACGCATTTGGGCTGTTTTGTTCCGCTTTCTGGCCGTTCTGTTCCGTTTCTTGTTGGTTCTGATTCACTGAATCGCGGGTTTCAATCCCCTTCACCCATTTCGGATCATTCGGGTCGCTAATCCCTGCAACAAATTCACCACGTGATACAGCAAGCAACTTATTGGCGTCAGGCTGGCTGATATTGGCTGCCTGCATAATTTTGTTTACTTCGTCAGCGGTAACTTTTACCGGCTCTGGTTGTGCGGTCGTGTCAGATGCACCAGTATTTTGTTGTGAACCTGAGTACGTGCCGTTTTTACGTGCGAAGTATTCCTCTTTTGTGATTTCCGTAGCTCCCAAGGCTAGTGCTTTTTCCAGACCAGAAAGTTTGTTTGCGCGACCGTATTTTTCGCCATCCTTGTCGGTGAAGAGGAAGTAGAACGGCCCCTCACGCTCTACAGATGGTTCGACTTCCACTTTGCATTCGGTTTTTTCGTTGCCCGGAATTGCCGTTTCCACTGCATCAGTTTCTGGTACTGGCGACGAGAGAGTATCAGTTGCGCTCTGATTTCTTCCTTCATCTTCAAACACGCCCTTTGTAGTCAGGTATTCAGTAATGTATTTGTTCAGTGCCACAGGGTCTTTGTGAATGTCGATCGGACGTTCACGGACAAGGCCAAAAATAGTCTGGCGGTCGTAGCGAAGGGCATCAGGCTGTTTGCGCATTGATGCCGAGATACGCTTCCAGTCTTCGCTGTCGTTGTCGATAACTTCATTTTTTGCCCAGCGATGGATGCTGCCGTCAATGTTTCCGGCATCCACATCACCAGGCCAGAGAGCGTAGGCCAGTTCGTCATCCAGTGTTTTCCATGTCTGCTTGTATTCGCGATGAATGGCAGCAATGACCGGGCTGATTTTTCCTGTTGAATTTTCACTGTGCTGTTGATTGGTTCTGGCGCGGGCGAGATCAACAACAGACGTGTATTTTCCGGTTTCCTTGCGTTCACCTTCGCGACGTTTTTTCCAGATGCGCATCTCTGCCTGAATTTCGGGCCATTTGGCACCAGGCTTACATTTATGCTTAACCCACCCGATGGCATGCAGCTTAAGCTCCGGATACATGGCGTTAACTTCTGGCATTTTCATCAACGCTTCAACGATATGTCCGTCGAATGTTGCCATGTCTTCCTGCAACAATTCCTGTGCGCTAATAACCATATCAACGGTGATGTTTTCACATGTGTCGAACTTAACCATGACAGCGTTCTGTACTTCAGGGGCCAGCTTGTCAAAAGTGACGTTCATCGGATCGGATTCAGTCTCAACCGGGACAAAGGAAGCAGACTCCTCATCCCAGCGGTTTTCCTGCATATATTCAGCATCCCAGGAATCGAGGGCAGGGCGGGGTATACCGGGTTTATCCTCGCAGACAAGAAATTTATAAGCGCAGTCCTGAGCAGCCGGATAATGCTCCAGGAATTGCCAGTGAAATTTTGCGCGGGCGCGACGTTCATCACCGGCTTCAATGGCAGTGGCTACAGCGACGGCACCTTCTTCCTTTATTGCCTGTTCGTCCGGAATGGCGGCGCAAATAAAGACTTTACTCATTTTGTTTTACCTCATTACAGATTTAAGGGTGAACAAATCCTTGCCATTGCTGGCATATAAGAATGAAATCGGATGTTTATTACGGAACTGTTTTAAAGACCTGCCGGGATTTCGTTATTATCCTGGTGAATAACTTTATCGACCGGGTAACAGTTACCGGGAATTTTCTGTTCGGTTGCTGCAGTCACACACTCCTGCATTGTCCTGTGAACACTGACTGCAATATCAACTGGCTCTCCGGAAACAAGAAAAACTGTCAGAACAAGTGCAAATGCTGTATTCATTGCCAGCATCCTTTTTGTATCGGACGTAAACGGGCCAACATTGAAAGAATGCATATTTTATTTAATAGCTCCCGTTCGTGTTTTCTCTTGTTAATGGCATCTTCAGTAAATACAGGGTTACTGATAGTGACACCAATTTCAAAACAACCTTCAGACGTATTAACGTTTGGTAATAACGTTTCCATTATCGCGTCCTCAACAATGAATTTTGTGATGCGGTGCCTGGTGCCTCCAGGTGACGTTAACCAGTTAACAATTAACGCCGGATACAGAGAATCCACCCATAACACTGTTTTGGTTTTAACTGTTCCGCGTGCGCTTAGCCGCATTCACCGCATCACAAAATTCACTTTAAAAAGGGCGGCAGAGCAGTCACGGAGTAAAACTGATACCGCCAAACGTCACCAGAAAATTGATAACAGAGGGCGTTGCAGCGGAGTTGTCACTTAAGCGTATGGTCAACCTGACAACCCGGTGTCCTCAACGGGGGAAGGAATAACCCCGCCATACTTACCGCCGCGCCATTTCGCGGATTGCCACAACCGGAAGCGCACGGTCGACGAAAATTTAACGACAGGCTATCTATGAACCAGCTACCTCGCCGTGCGCTTTCGCGTTATGGTCTGACTTTTCAGGGAAATATCCTTTCAGTAAACTGTCAGTGCCGGATGCTCACCCCGTGTCCGGCGCACGCACTCCACCTCACCCGTGGAGAACTCCTTAATTACCAACCTTAGCTTCGTTGGTTAGCTATTAACGCGGGTATGTAATCATTCTGGCAATGCTTAATGCCGCTGCTTTTTCCAGATTGGTGATATCCTGCTCCAGAGCGGACAGATTTTCAGCCTGCTTAGCCCTGGCTTCATTAGCCCATTTCAGATCCTGCGCTGCATTAATTTTCTGGCGCATCCACTCATAAAGTTCATCATCGGTATAGTCTGGCGCGATTATGACGGGTTCTCGTTTCTGCATACTGATTCCTCGCGGTGCTACTTCGCTTATCAGCCGTTAGATTTTGCCGAGCTGGAAAGCGCCTGTTTAAACTCACTGAAGCTGAGAGCTTCTTCGCCTTCGGCAAGGTCTTCGAAGTATTCTTCGTAAGCCTTTTCCATGATTGTGTCGAAATCCATATCACTCACCTGAGTTTCTTTCCAGCCAGCGACGGGCACCATTTTCGGTTTTAAACGTTTTGCTTTTGGTATACGTCATCGCGGTGAACGTGCCGTCCTGGTTGGGAAACACGCCGTACACCAGAGATTCGTTGTTGCCAAGATCGATAGTATCCATGCTGACCTCATTTCCCCTTAACGCCGGGGTAGCGGAACAAAAACCTAGCTGCATAGTTATTAAAGTTGAACCCTGCCGTCATGTTCTTACGCCTCGGGCTGGCTACTTAACCCCTGACCACTGCCTGGTAACTCGAAGTATTGCCCTGCATTCTGTGGGGCGGGGTGGGTTGGTATGAAAAGAAGGATACCCATAGGTATTTAAAAAGTAAATACCCATGGGTAAATTTTTGCGGTGTCTTAACTGGTGACTAGTTGTTTGGTGAGCTATGATGCGTTTTGTGCTTTCTTTTTACGGATTTCTTCGTAGATCATATTGTAATACTGTTTTTTCTCTTCAAGAGTTTTTAATAATTTATCCGCTTCACTTTCTGGCAGTTCGTCTAAGAGATCTAAAAAAATACGTTGTCGTGGCGTTAGAACCCTTGTTTCATAACTGGAGGCTGTGTTCGTTGATGATGAAACGATACCATCCATCCATCCCCGGGGTAACCCAAAGGACTCTTCGATAATCTCCACCATATCATCAGCGATCCGTTTTTTTCCCTTTTCCCCTCTGGGTACAACATTCTTGATACATAAGAAGGCTCGCGCCCGATCTTTCTGGCCACGTTAACCGCTTTACCATCGCATTTCTCATCACGAATTTTGATGAGTTGCTGTCGTCTAAATTCATATTTGTCCATAGGTAAATAATAGATGCGATTACCGCAAGGTAAACAACCTGTGGGTATTGACTTTTGTTTACCTGTGGGTATTCTTTGCTGTGTTTACTAAGGAGTAGCTATGGAAGAATTAAGAATATTTCTCAATTCTCTTTCGTCAGATGAACAGCGTATGTTTGCATGCGAGTGTGGTACCAGCATCGGTTATCTAAGAAAGGCATTGAGTAAAGGTCAAGTGTTAGGGGCATCGTTATGTGTCCTTATTGAGCGAGCCAGTAATGGTGAAGTTACACGTCAGCAACTAAGGCCTTTTGATTGGATGAATATTTGGCCCGAGCTGGAAGATACCAAAACGTTAACACAACCACTTTCTAGGAGCTTGATTCATGAAAATCAAGCATGAACACATCCGCATGGCGATGAATGCCTGGGCGCGTCCTGATGGCGAAAAAGTTCCAGCAGCTGGAATAACCCAGGCTTATTTTGAGTTGGGTATGACGTTCCCAGAACTGTATGACGACAGCCATCCGGAAGCCCTGGCTCGCAATACCCAGAAAATTTTCCGCTGGGTAGAGAAAGACACCCCTGATGCTGTTGAAAAAATGCAGGCTCTGTTACCGGCGATCGAAAAGGCGATGCCGCCTTTGCTGGTGGCCCGTATGCGCAGCCACAGTTCTGAATATTACCGTGAGATCGTCGAACGGAGGGATCGGCTGGTGAAGGATGTCGATGATTTTGTTGCGTCAGCGGTTGTTTTGTATGACCAGATGAATCGCGGCGGCCCGGCAGGGAATGCTGTGGTGATGCACTAAAAGCACGGTGTTCGGGGGTTTTATGAGCAGCAAGCTTCATGGTCTTGTCTGGGAAGGGTGCGCCTTCACCGGCATGATCTTATCCAGGGTGGCGGTTATGGCCCGTCTTGCAGACTACAGCAATGACGAGGGCGTGTCATGGCCTGCCATTGAAACTATCCGGCGTCAGATCGGTGCAAGAAGTGAATCCACAGTGAAATCGGCTATTGCAGAACTGGCGAAAGAGGGCTGGCTGACGAAGGAAGAGCGTAAGGTCGGTGGGCGTAATGTAAGCAATATCTATCGGCTTAATGTGGAAAAACTCGAAGCAGCTGCGGCGGCGGCGCGTGAGTCATATAAACCGAAAAGAAAAATTAGCCCGGCAAAAAATGACCCGTTAACAGTTGACCCGTCAAATATTGACCCCTCAACGGTTGACCCGTCAAATTTTGATGGATCAACTGTTGATAAAAAACTGCCGATTAGGGGGCCGATGATTGACCCCGATCCGTCAGTATTAAAACCTGATCCGTCAGATAAAAGATCTTCTTGTCCGGACGCTTCGCAACCGGACCCGCAGACGGCTGAACAGGATTTTTTAACCCGACACCCTGACGCGGTTGTGTTCAGTGCGAAAAAACGCCAGTGGGGAAGTCAGGAAGATTTGGTGTGCGCACAGTGGATCTGGGGACGAATCGTGAGTCTTTACGAGCAGGCGGCCAGCGATGATGGCGAGATCACTAGACCGAAAGAACCCAACTGGACAGCATGGGCCAATGACGTTCGCACAATGCGGATGCTGGATGGCAGAACTCACAGACAAATTTGTGAAATGTTTGGGCGTCTCCAGCGGGATTCGTTCTGGGTAAAAAACATCATGAGTCCGGCAAAACTCCGGGAAAAATGGGATGAACTGGTTATCCGCCTGGGGCGTTCGCCTGCGCAGCGTTGCGTGAATCACATTTCTGAACCGGACACTGAAATTCCGCCGGGCTTCAGGGGGTAAGTGTTAATTTCTGGTCATGAGGTAATTTTCAGGAGGGCTTGTGGCAAAAGTTTTTACACAAGAAGAGCGGGAAAAAATTAAAGGGCTGATCGTGGAATTCGTACGCCTTAACGGACGAGGCACGATTCGGCAGTTATCGGATGAAATTGGTGTCAGTCATACGTCTGTCGGTCGTTTATGCATGGAGTTGGCCGCCAGTGGTGATGTTTACAATTCCGGTTACGGAGTATTCCCGTCTGAGCAGGCGCGCAAGGACTGGCAAAACGCCCGCAAAAAACTCTCAAGGGCAAAGCTGAAGAAACCATCTGTGGTTGATCCGGACCTTATCTGGCTATTACCTGACGGAGAAATACGTCGCTACGACAGGCGTCAGAACATAATCTGTCGCGAGTGCCGGAAGAGCGAAGTTATGCAGCGCGTACTGGCGTTTTATCAGGGGAATTTTGAGGAGGTGGTGCGGTGAGTGAATCAAAATGCCAGGTTAATGGCAACAAGATAGAACCATGTGCAGCACTGGCAAAGTCCCTTGAGCATGATGCTGAATACACGATGCGAAAAGGTCTGCTGATATACAAAATCTGGAATGAGAGTTTAACTCGCGGTCCTGATTTTGTGATGTTGCGTTCCGGTGAATTTTCTAAATCACCAGTTCGGGTTTCATTTTGCCCGTTCTGTGGTGAAAGTCTGAAAACGTGGGAAGCGGAGGCAACCAGTGAGCAAAATTAACTATCAAGAACTGCGCGAGGCGGCGGAACAGGCAACGCAAGATGAATGGGTAGCATATATTTTGCCGGGTCATAACGGCATTTATCCTGCGCGCACGTCTGAGGGTAGGCATTGTGCGGATACTTTATTGACTGGCCTGGCGTCTGTCAGGGGCGGGAGAGCATCAACATGAGCATCAGAACCTACGCAGTGAATTGCAATGACGCATGGCTAAACACCGAAGGTGATGACATCTCCGGCTCATACGTTAAGTACAAAGACCATCAGGAAGTGGTTGCCGCTCTTGAGGCCAAGTGCGCGGCGCTGGCAGCGGAGAATGCGGGAATAAAGTCTGCAATTCCAGAATCACGGGATATTGAAGATGACAATGACAATATGGATGACGTATCTCTCGCGGAAGACTTCGGGTTCAATCATGCAATAGAACGGATGAGGAGACAGATACCTGAAACACCAACCACTGATGCTTTCCTGGCTGAAGTCCGGGCGCAGGGGGTGGATGCTGCTATAGAAGCTGCAAAAAATCTGGTGGCCCAAGAATATGAGTATAAGGATTTCAAAGCGGCGCAGAGTGATTGCTGTATGTACCCTGGTTCAGACCTGGTAGGGAAGGTTGAAATGACTGAGTGGTTAGTTGACTTTGCTGCCCAGCTTCGCAAAGGAGGCAACCAGTGAGCGAAATTAATTACCAGGCACTGCGTGAGGTGGCGGAACGTGCAATTCCAGCAATGGAACGCCTGTTAATGTTGCCAGCTGATGATGACTTGTTAAGTGAACAGGAACTTAAAGATTACGGTGTGGATATTGATGCGCTCAACGCCTTCAAATTTCTGACCGGACCAGAAACCGTGCTGGCACTGCTGGATGAACGGGAAAGAAACCTGCAATACATCAAAAGCCGCGATCAGGAGAACGAGGATATTGCGCTAACGGTAGGGAAGCTGCGCGTTGAGCTTGAAGCAGAAAAACAGCGGGCAAAAGTTCTATTTATGGAAAATGCTCGGCTTAAGTCAGGCATAGCCGGTCTGATACACCTCGGTATTCGATATGCAGATGTTGAGGTCATGAAAATTGCTGGAGATGCCCAGCTTTCTACCCCATGCACTGACAGCATCATAAACAGCATTGCAACAGGCATTCGCATCAAAGGAGAGGAGCATGGAAATAAAACCAGAGGATGAGTTAAGCAATATCGTTTTATTTCCGGTAAAAGAGGATGACCCTCGTAATCAGGTTAATTTTCTTTATGAGCCATCGGAAAGACCATATTGTCATCACGCCTCTGTCCGGGTTGACGAAAAAGAGCGTCAGGTCCGCTGTAAAATCTGCGGTGCAGTTGTGGAGCCATTTGACTGGATGCTCTCTGTGGCGAAAAGAGAAACCAGACTGGCAGATGATGTAAGGCTCTTGCGTCAGGAGGAGCGGGAAAGGCGAAAAAATATAGAAAAGCTAATTCAGATTGAGCGTAACGCGAAAGCGCGGATACGCAGGGCGACAAAATCCAGAACTGAATAATTAAATTTAGCTCTGTTAAAAATTTAATCCTTAACCGGAGGGATTCCTGCACCCTCAGAACATCAGGAGGCCGTCCGAAAGGGCGGTAGTGAAATGCGAAAATTCAAAATAATTATTGAAACGGGAATAGCCGGTGGAGATTTCGAGGATGAATTCGAAGTGGATGATGATGCAACACCAGATGAAATACAGGATGAAGCTAAAGATATTTTCTTTAACTACTGCAATTACTCATACCACGAAATAAAAGACGAAGAGGAAGAACAAAATGGCTGATTTTGGTTCAACTAAATATAACGCCAGTTTTGAAGAATGGCATGAACTGTTAATGGATTATGCAGAGTTACGCGGTGGAAGTGCCGCTGATGCTGAAGCATGGCGTGATGATTATGAAGCAGGGAAAACACCGGTCGAAGCATATTGTGATGAGTGGGGCGATGAATGAGCGAGATTAATTATCAGGAAGGGCATGAAAAGGCAGGGCAGGCAAAACCAGTGGCATGGCGATATCGCTACGTGAAAAAAGGCGTTACAGACTTTCAGGGGAAGCAGTGGGTTGGTGACTGGAAATATGTCCCGACAAAAGAGGATTGCAACGACAGGCCGAGCTATGAGATTCAGGCCTTATTCACTGTCCCGCCTGTGCCACTGACACCAGAAGGATTGATTAAAGCAGTGCGTTTCTATGAACAGGTAAAGCGTGAGAATCCGCCAGTCGAAACCGGAGCATGGAAAGACGCTGTTGACTGGGTGCTCAAAGAGGCTTGCCAGGCTGTAAACATTGGTACCAAAGGAGATTGATATGACCACTTTTACCGACAAAGAACTGATTAAAGAAATCAAAGAGCGCATAGGCAGCTTGGACGTTCGAGACAATATTGAGCGCCGTGCTTATGAAATTGCTCTGGCATCGCTGGAAGCAGAGGCAGTTATGTTCTGTATATCAGGACAAAATGTAGATTCAGAAGAACATGTATCAACCAGCAAAGCGGTTGTTGATGCCTGGGTTGAAGAATGGAATCAGGTTGACGGAAGTCCTGGCGAACCACTGTACAAAACTATGCCACTCTACTATCACGCTGCCTTGCCAGCGCCGGTAGTGCCGGAAGAAGCAACTCCGGAAAACGTAGAAATGCTCTCTGGCTATGTTTCCACGTACAAATTAACCGATAGCGAGCGCGATATTGCTGCCGAAATATGGAACGCCTGCCGCGCCGCTATGCTTCATGGGAAAGGAGAGTGATATGGCAACTTTAACAAAAAAAGAACGGGCATGGTTGAACGAATTACAGGACGTTCTTGATCGCTGCCCATCACCGAAAAAAATTGGTTTTTACACCATTGGCGATAAAAGCATTTACCTGTATGACCTGCGCCGCATGGATGAAATCATGGAGGCTCTTGATAATCGTTCGTCGATGGATTGGTGTGTTGCTGTCCATGATATGAATGCAGGGTTTGATGAAAAGATTTTGTTCCCCTCATCAGTTGAAAGCACTGCGGGTTAAGGAGTAACACATGACCACTATTACCAAAGAACGTATTGAATTGTTCATTAAAAATCCGCTTGAAAACGGGCTTACCCGTGGTGAACAAATGGAACTGGCACGGATTGCGCTGGCATCGCTGGAAGCAGAGCCGGTTGTGTTCTGGTTTGAAAAATATCAAGAAGGGGCTACGGCATGACGACTTTTACCAGAGAGCAGTTAATAGCTCACGCAGAGGAGACTATTGAAGCACAGAGACTGTGCATACCGGGCACAATCGACCATGACATCATCCGCACATATAAGATGGATATTGCTGTTCTGGAAATCGCACTGGTATCGCTGGCAGCAGAGCCAGCCGGTAAATTGCATGAATACAAACCAGTGGGATATCAGCGTCTGGTCGATGAGTTAACCATGCTGGTAAAGCAGTTAACCTGGCAACTGAGGAAAGCGAAGCCAGACTGCAAATTACCGGATAAGGCGATGAGTTATCTGGAGCGGAACGGACTGATAAGCGTGGAGGATATTTACGATGACCTGGCCTGAAGCATTAACAACGGTAGGAATTGCGATGGCGGTGGCGCTGGTGGTGTATTCGATTTGCCGCTGGGGATAAAAACGGTTTGCGGGAAAAGGAGAGTTAAGTAGAATTGCAGCGGGTGCTTGAGGCTATCTGTCTCAGGCATGAACACCAAAAGGCAGATAGAGAAAAGCCCCAGTTAACATTACGCGTCCGGCAAGACGCTTAACATTAATCTGAGGCCATATCTATGCTCTACACACGTAGGTTAGCCTCTTACGTGCCGAAAGGCAAGGAGAAGCAGGCTATGAAGCAGCAAAAGGCGATGCTAATCGCCCTGATCGTCATCTGTTTAACCGTCATTGTGACGGCACTGGTAACGAGGAAAGACCTCTGCGAGGTACGAATCCGAACCGGCCAGACGGAGGTCGCTGTCTTCACAGCTTACGAACCTGAGGAGTAAGAGACCTGGCGGGGGAGAAATCCCTCGCCACCTCTGATGTGTCAGGCATCCTCAACGCACCCGCACTTAACCCGCTTCGGCGGGTTTTGTTCTTTTTGTGAAAAAAATTCCCTTAAAGGAGATTTTTTTAACTAAAAAGGTTTACTTTGCTTTCGTATATGGTAAATTTTAGGAATTAGAATTTAAGCGCCCATCAGGCTTGCGTTAGGCAAGTCTGCTAAATCAACAAATTGAGGATAAAATCATGGCACTCACTGAATTCGGTAAGGCCGTTAGAAAAGCGAGGATCGATACTGACAGTACTCTTCTGACTATGTCTCAAGAACTGGGCACTACGCCAGCGTTTCTTAGCGGTTTAGAAACTGGTAGCAAAAAAATACCTCTGAAGTGGGTTAAGAAGATTGATTCTTACTTCAAGGCCAAAGGTGTAGAAATTGAAGGGTTACAGGAGTTAGCGGCAGTTGCGAATGACTCAGTTCCAGTAAACGGTTTGTCTCAGCAACAGAAAATGCTTGTAGCGGGATTCGCTAAGTCGCAGTTTACGCCGGAACAGCTAAAGAGTTTTGCAGATTTATTGCAAAAGATTAATAACAATGAGGGGTAATTATGTATCAAATGAGAGGTAACAGGGTGTCACCGATGCAAGAAGAAGAAATAGCCTACAGAGCTATAAACTTCTGTAATGCTATTGGTCTTACAGCCTCAAAGCGCAAAAGAAAGCGTTATGATATGTTCTTTGAAAGCCTGTCAATTTATGGGGTTACTCTTGACGTCAGGACCGACAAAGAGTGGGAGGCTCTGACGTATGATCTAACTATCGGACATTGTGACCCCGCTTCTCTAACAATTACGGTTCCCAATAAAATATATGTGAATGCTTGCCTTGGGGAAGAGCATGCACTTGCTGTTATCTTCCACGAGCTAGGTCATTTGCTTCTTGGACACAAAGCAGTTTTACACTTTTCAGTTAAAGAACCTACTCGTATTGAGGATGCAGAATGGCAGGCAGATACATTTGCGGATATCGTACTGGAAACAATTGGCGTGAGAACACAACAGATGTCGTTCGATTTTTATATGTAAAAGCCCTGCGCTAACAGGGCTTTTAGGGACGGAAAGTGCGCTAACACATTCCGTAGTGTATGGAGATAATCCAATCACAACACTTTTTGTAGACAAGCGAAGTGTAGTGGTTCTCCCAACAAAGTGCAACCTGTGTGGATTCACAGGTGAGCAGGGAAAACGAAATCATGGCAATGGGTACCTGTCGCAAATGTGGCTGTCCATGTGAGATCATTTTTCGCTACTCTGTGTGTGTAGATGGTGTAATGCGCCACGCGAAAAAAGGGAAGCCTTTCCCGATCCCACTTTGCAGTTGTAGTGGCAAGCACGCAGCTTGATATTCAGTACTGACAAAACCCGCTTCGGCGGGTTTTGTTTTTCTTGGCATTCAGGTTTACAATTCGCACGTCAGCCTGAACAACTGGCACCTGCTGCGCCAGCAGAGAAAGACGATGGCGCACAATACCAAATCACACAATTCTGATAATTCAGCTGTCTTTGCCAGCAGGCACGGGCGGCGTTCCCGCACATTCAAATCTGATTGGTACCAGCATCCCCCATGTACTGAAGAACAAGCTGAATGGCTAATTCAGTGCTACCGCAGACACGGATACGAGATTAAGAAAGCCCTCAGCCTCGATTATCGTCACTGGATAATCTCCGTCAGGCTTCCTTACTCTGAACGCCCACCGCGTCCGTCCCGCACATTCCAGCAACGCATCTGGAGGTAACGTGCGGGTATTACTTCGACCTGTTCTGGTACCGGAACTCGGGCTGGTGATCGTTAAGCCGGGCCGTGAATCCATGCCAGTATTCCACAATACCCGGGTACTGGTGGAGCCGGAACCGAAAAGCATGCGTAATCTGTCGTCCGGGGTCGTTCCTGCCGTTCGCCAGCCGCTGGCGGAGGATAAATCATTACTGCCATTTTTCAGCGACGAACGAGTGATTCGTGCTGCTGGTGGCGCTGGCGCATTGTCTGACTGGTTACTGCGCCATGTTAAATCCTGCCAGTGGCCACACGGCGATTATCACCACAGTGAAACCGTCATTCACCGTTATGGTACCGGCGCAATGGTGTTGTGCTGGCACTGCGACAACCAGCTGCGCGACCAGACCTCCGAATCACTCGGGCAACTTGCTCACCAAAACCTGTCTGCATGGATGATTGACGTCATACGCCATGCAATGAATGGCTCGCAGGAACGGGAATTATCGCTGGCTGAATTATCCTGGTGGGCGGTCCGCAATCAGGTGGTGGACGCGCTACCGGAAGCGGTATTACGTCGTTCGCTGGGGTTGCGTGCGGAAAAAATCCGCTCAATGTACCGTGAAAGCGACATCGTACCGGGAGAGCAGACCGCCACCAGCATACTGAAGCAGCGCACAAAAAATCTTGCGCCGCTGCCTCACGCCCACCAGCAAAACCCGCCACAGGAAGAGACGGTGGTCAGCATTGCCGTTGATCCTGAGTCTCCGGAATCTTTCATGAAACGACCTAAACGTCGCCGCTGGGTTAACGAGAAATACACACGCTGGGTGAAGACACAGCCGTGTGCGTGTTGTGGTAAGCCAGCCGACGATCCCCATCACCTGATTGGTCATGGTCAGGGCGGAATGGGGACAAAATCTCACGATATTTTCACGCTACCGCTGTGTCGGGAGCATCACAACGAGCTTCATGCGGATCCTCTGGCGTTCGAAGAAAAGCATGGTTCTCAGGTTGATTTAATTTTTCGTTTTCTTGATCACGCCTTTGCAACTGGCGTGCTTGGGTAAAAGAGGTGACTGATGCTCATAGATTTGGTTTTACCTTACCCGCCGACGGTGAACACTTACTGGCGACGCCGTGGCAGCACATATTTTATCTCGGAGGAGGGAAAGCGTTATCGCCGGGCTGTGGCGCTTATTGTTCGCCAGCAGCGGCTGAAATTAAGCCTGTCCGGAAGGCTGGCGATAAAGGTGATTGCAGAGCCACCGGATAAGCGTCGTCGCGACCTGGACAATATCCTGAAAGCACCGCTGGATGCGCTGACGCATGCGGGAGTGTTAATGGACGATGAGCAGTTTGATGAAATCAATATCGTTCGTGGTCAGCCAGTATCTGGTGGACGTCTGGGGGTGAAGATTTACCCCATAATGCATGAAGAGCAGGTCAAAAAATGAAACTGGAAGATTTACCGAAATACTACTCCCCAAAATCCCCTGGCCTGACCGATGCATCGGCCTCAACGTCAAAAGATGCGCTGAGTATCACTGATGTGATGGCCGCGCAGGGCATGACACAGAATCGGGCTGAGATGGGGTTTTCTGCGTTCCTGGGGAAAATGGGCATCAGTATGAATGACAGGGCGCGGGCAACAGAATTACTGGCAGATTATGCACTCAGTCGGTGCGATCGTGTGGCGGCGTTGAGAAAACTTCCGGCAGAAATAAAACCGGTAGTGATGCGCATTATGGCTTCGTATGCGTTTGAAGATTATGCCCGTAGCGCGGCGAGCAAAAAAACAGTGCCCCTGCTGTCACGGAAAAAAATTTATTGAAAGCGAGGTTTTTACAAACAAGATCCAGTATCCGGATGGTAAGCCACCAGTGTGGGCAAAGTGCACAAAAGGCGTGTATCCGTCTTACTGGGAAGAATGGAAAAAAGTCAGGGAGGTGGTAAAAGTTGCCTGTCCGGAGTGTGGCGGAAAGGGTGAGGTTTCCACCGCCTGTAAGGATTGCCGTGGGCGTGGTGTCGCCATTCATCGTGAAGAGTCGGTAAAACGTGGTATGCCTGTTATCAGAGATTGCCAGCGTTGTGGTGGTCGTGGCTGTGAAAGGCTGCCATCAACGGAGGCATTTAATGCCATATGCAAAGTGACGAGTGCTATCACGCTTGATACGTGGAAAAAATCAGTGAAACGCTTTTACGATACGTTGGTGGTTCGGTTTGACATTGAAGAGGCATGGGCGGAGCGGCAGTTAAAGAGGGTAACGCGATAGTGTTGTTGATTTTTCCCGAATCTGTGGTAAATTTGCTCTAACGATGGGCGTTTTATGCCTGACGTTAGAAGATTTTTTACACCCCGCCGCCTGGCGGGTTTTTTATGACTGAAATCGCGTCAGTACAGTAAACGCGCTGGTGGCGGTGAATACCTGTCTTTCAGCTTGCTGGCTTTTTCGACAAGAGTTATTGGTGTGTCACGTTAACCGGAAAAGGGAAAAAGACATGCTAAAACAGCAGGATATGACAGAAACCGCCAGAGTGGTGTTTAATGAATTATAGCCGCTGCCCGGCAGCGGCTATGAGTGATATCATGGCAATATGAGTAGATCTAAGAAAAATCGAGTTGACGGCGCGTTGCATCCACATGGCAATTACGCGAAAACACGCGCGGCCACGCTCGATGACATGTATCTTCATTTGCTGATGGAACTCGCCTTGAACCGGTTTAGCTGGCGCGGATTGCCACCCACTGTGGATGAACGTTGGTTGGAAATATGTCTGTGCGAATACGGATGCGCGTTGTTTTTCGAGGACAAGCGGTATCGGGCAGGTTCTTGGTAACTCAGGCGGGCTATCAAGGCCGGCTGAACGTGTATAATAATCCGACATGTTTCGAGCCGGTCGGCCGCATTGGCGACGTCGCTGGCTCCCAAAGCGTTGAGGATTGCCATGTTCGAAGTGGCCTTACCTTTGGCATCCGTGGCGTCGGCTGCTGCCGTATCCCACTTGATTTTAGCAGTGGTGGCATTGTCCACCGTATTGTCCCCAAGCAATGTCTTGACCACTTCTTCGTCGTGAGTTTCGTGCGCTTCCACGGCTTCGATGCGGCCGAGGTGCTTATTGAGGTTATCATCGATGGTGCGCATACTGCCGTTGTATCCGTCGCGCAGATCAGCTGGGTCGTCGTCTCCGTATAGATTTAACGCATTGCTGTTGCTTTGTGTGTTTTGTATTGCTGTTGCTTTCTGTGTTTTTTATTCCCGCTCTTTGTGTGTTTATTTCTTTGCTTTGTTTTGTTCTCATTTTTTGTGTGTTTGTGTTGTTGTTTTTTGGTGTGTTTTTTGTGTTTGGTTTTTTGTGTGTTTTGGGTGTGTCGTGTTTTTGGTGGTGGTATGATAGTGGTATCAATCGATGAGGGAAAGGAATGAAATAATGATTACTTTAATGCTTATGTTGTTGAGATTGGATTCGACAATTGCTATGAAGTCCATATTGAAGACGTAATCTCTACTACAGTTAGAGGCGATGGCGAAAGCGTTGTTTCGTTTGAATCGGCACTCGCTACCTGTGTAGAGCTTGCGTTGAGCGATGATTATGTGATTCAATTAGTGAGTGAATGTGATGGTGGTAGTTGTCGCAGGTATGTTGTTGCGATTGATAACGGCGATTGACATATAAAAAGCCCCGCGATGTGCGGGGCTTTTTTATGTTTGGGGGTTAGTAGTGTAGGGTTTCGCCGGGGTAGATTAGGTTTATGTTGCCTGACCTGTATCCGGTGATATTGTATATGTTGATCCCGAGTTGGGCGGCAATGTCGCTTAATGTGTCGCCTGATTGTACGACATATGTGCGCGACGCCGTTGCGGTGTTGCTTCCGCCGTTGTGGCATACCTTGTTGCCGGGGTATACGATTGACGGGTTTCCGCTGGGTACGCTTACGTTCCACCAGTCTGGCCAGAACATTGAAACGTATTGTCCGGATTGGATTACAACGCAATTGGTGTCGCATGTGGTGTCTGGTGTGTTGGGTTGTGGTGTTGGTTGTGGGGTGGGTGTGGGTGTGGCTTGTTCGCTGCCTGCATATGCGTGCCATGTGTTTAAGTCGCCGTATACTACGCTGAGGTCTAGCGCTCCTCCCCAGTTGTTGATGTGGCCGGTGCTGGTGTATTGCCATGCGACGGCGAAGGGCCAATGGTGTAGGGTGGGTTGTGTTGATGGGGGGTTGAATCCGTAGATTGGTGTGTATCCGAGTGTGTATGCTGCGATCCATAGCCCATAGTTTCCAGCGACAACCGTTGACCAGTCGTAAGCGTTTTCCGTGGACTGGTTCATGTAGATGATTGGCTTGGTGCCCCATGCGGCTTCTACGGTTTGGAGCCATGTGAGCGCCCAATTGGTGTCCCATGGTGCAGACGGTTCCCAGTCTAGGATTGGTACGATGCCTTTTGAGATGTATCCGCGCGTATTGTCGATGAAGTGTTGGGCTTCGCGCCGTGCGTTGTTTTCCGTGTGCGCGAAGTGATAGACGCCTACTCCTTGTCCGGCTGCTAGGGCGCTTTGTACTACGCGGTCACAATCGGGGTTGACGTATCCGATGCCTTCGGTTGCTTTGGCCGTAACGATTTGCGCGCCGGATGTGGTGACGTTGATACCGGTCTGCCAATTGGATACGTCTATCATGTCCGCAGCGTTCGCGCATGGCACGAATGCCAGTAGTAGGGCGGCGATTGCCGTAATCGTACTGTATGCGATTGTTTTAATCCTCTTTATCATTGCTTTCCTTCCTATCGATATTGAACATGTTGAGAATGTTTGAGTTGTTTAATTCTGGATTGATTTTTACGCAATTCTCCATGATTGATGTGATTTCAATGAGGCAGATTCCTGCGCATACCGGGATGAATACCGGTAGTTCGATTCCTAGGTCAATGTAATCCGAACCGTATTCCACGATCAATGCGACGCAAATGATCGCCAAGTATGCGAACTTGTGGCCAAGTCCCTGCCGCATTTTCTCACTGGACAGTTCGCCGTGCATAATTGCGTTGACCACTCCGGTCATGTAATCAATGAGCACTAATAGGAATACGATGCCGATAACGATTAATTCATGGATTGGCATGAATGCTCCTTACTTTCTTATACCTGATTGTTGTAACAGGCCACCAAGAATCATGCTGAACTCCGCTTTGATCTGCGGGGTTTCGAATCGTAGTCTGCCGACGCGATAGGCGTTCAATATTTTTTGTGTCATATCGTCCGATCGTTTGAGCATTATGCAATCGTTATCGACCAGTCGATAATCGAACGTAAAATCACGGGTGATTTTAGGCTGTTTTTTCGTGATGATATATAGTACTTCGTCCGTATCGCTTAATTGCTGATAGACGTTGAAAATACCGTATTCAGTGGTTCTTAACGTGAATGCATAGCCGGCGTTGCTGAAATCACTGATGAGAGTGTTGGCGTTATCCCTAAAATCATTATTGATCGCATAATTCGCATAATTCTCATCGTATCTGCGTAAAAACCGTCCGAATTTGGATGTGGCAACCTTGGCGCTGAAACCACCGTAGTCAGCCAGTTCTACCATGATGAACCCGTTGCAATATCGCTGATATTGAGTGCGATCATCCAACTGCGGTTTCAGGTTGATGTTGAATGCTGAGAAATACGGATTAGCGAGGGTCACGGCGTTGCTGCACATGATCATACGAACCCTATCGTTCCAACGGTCTACCGTGTTGTAAAATTCCTCAAGCGCCGTGACCTCTGCGCCAAGGTATCGCATGTTATCGGGAAATATTTCATCGAAGACAATGGTTCGTACTTTGGGGTAGGCGACTGATTTCACCTGTCCGGCCTGTGATAGGGCGATAAAAAACCCCATGATATGCCATGCGGGGCGTGTCTTGCCATGCTTGTCGGTGATGGCGTCCCTGTTGTCCAGCCAGCGGCATTCGGCTTGATTTCCGGATACGCGAAACTCCAACTCTGGATATTGTTCTGCGATATCCGCAAACCAAGTGCCCTTATTCTTCTGTTCCTCGGCGGTACGCCTGAGATAGATGAATTGCCATCGTTTCTTCATCCAGTCGCTTATAACTAATTTTTTAGCTCCATATGTCTTGCCTAGACCGCGTGCGCCGATTATGAACATCCAAGGCGCGTGATAGGATAACACACGCCCATAATCATAATAATCATCTTCTGCCAACAGCCTTTCCATAATATTCATTATACCATGCAATCATGACAGACCGGCAGATGCCTACCGGTCTATCATGGTACTAAAAGTTCGGTGGCGCACTAGACCCATCCCACACATTAAGCAGCGAATAGGCGGTATTGTAGCGTGTTCCGTATGAGCCAAACGGGGATGTGTTGAGGATATTATTATACAATTGGGTGAGCGACGAAGCATGTGGCACGTTCAACGCACCTGCCGGACTTTGATGATATGCGCACGTCCACAGTATCTGCATTTTCGCGTCATCATACGTTTGCGGATACCCCGCGTAATCCTTGGCGAACTGACTACGCTGACCCTGCCGCGATTGATCGCGTCGCGCCCACGCTTCAAACGCGGCAACCTCGCTTGAGGTCATGGCGCGGTCAAACGTGCCACCCGACTCCATCAAGGCTGCGATAGCCGGTGCAGCGGATGCGAACGCCCCGTATCCGGTGGCGTCAACGTCTTTCATGGCGTTCAATACCTGCAAGCGACGTGAGAAACTCCATTGCGCTATGCCGATACCCTGATTATTGGGTTCGACCGCATCCCAGCGCAATGATGACTCAACGGTGCCGATCACATAGAGCGCGTACGAGCTTTCCCCATTGCCCACGCTTGGCGTACCCTGCCCTTGGTCGGCGTCCGGTTGACCTTTGCCGCCGCGATGCACCCACGTCTGGGCACTCGCCTTGTAGAATATGGCTTGCGATGATGTCGTGCCCGAACCACTGTGGTATACGAGATTATCGCCCTGCAGTTGAATCCACGAGGATATATCACCGTCCACGCCCACGCCCGGATTATTGCCCCCGGTCGGATTGTCGCCCGATTCGGGAGGTTCAGGCAGTGCCGTGGGATGCAAGTAGCCGAGTAGCTGCGAACCTTTCTTTAATGGCAATAATTGGTGGACGGCGGGCGTGGGATTCTGCGTCAACACGTCGATCTTGTCGCCTTGAATCCCGCCCCATACGATCGCAACATGACTGCCGGTGTATATTTGACTGCCGAACGTCCAAAACACCACATCGCCCATGCCGGGATTGTAATTCGCGTCCTTTTTCTCAAACACGCGGCCTACCGCCGACGTGGTGGGGAACCTAGTATAATTGCCCTCCGCGTATCCTGTGGGGGTGATGCAGTCACCTAGGCTCAGATTATAATTATCCATGCAGTACTTAGCCCACAAGTCCCAACACTGAGCACCATAAGCCCCATCCATATCCCAATACTGGTTTTGCGTACGATGCAACCAAGCTTGAATATCTACCATGATAATAGTATACCCCACGGCGCAGAGCCGTGGGGTATACGTTCTCTAGTTACCGCAGATCGGTGTGAACGATACGGGCGTAATCCAGCAATTGCCATTCATCGCACCGCCGCCGACAACGCCAGTCGCTGTAAGAATTCCGCCATCCAAGTGGGCATACGCTATCTTATCGCCCGCTCCTGAGAGAACCATTACGAAATTATCTCCAAGACCAATGAACTTCGGCAGTATCGCGATGTCACCGTTCGCATTTCTGGCGGAGAATTTCGCGGTGAGCGTCACCACGCCGCCTGCAAACCTCCAATATAGCATACCTGAACAGCCGCCCTTCATAGCTACCTGTCCGGCGCATTCCCCGCACGGCTCGCCATATCCGGCGATTGCCCACACGCAAGCCTTGGCGATATTGTTCTGTCCATCGTCGTTGTAATGAATATCGTTGTTATTATAGAACCAGTCAGAATGCCCCATGCCCAGAGTCCACATGAACGGATGCCAGACGAATCCGTTGGCGTGACATGCGTACTCAATGCTCGTCATGGCCTGCGCGTTCTCCCACGGGATAATTGCATTATCCCATAGGAAAATCATGTGGAAGGAAGCGTTAGGGAATGGGCGTTTATCCCTGCTTGTTCCTGCGATCGTGTCAAAACACGCCGTCGCTTGCTGTTGAATGCCGCCCTTATCGTTACGACCGCCGCAAACCACGACATACTTGGTTTTCCTCTTGACTTCCTCAGACAATCCGGTGATAGCTTCGTTTGCGAGGGTCTGAAACGTCTTGCCTCCGTCCCCCGTTTTCACGAAACCCGATGCGTTATTCGCATACAAGTGCAAATTCAACCCCAGATATGAGGCCACGCGCTGCGGAATTCGATGGTCTTCCTGAATGCTGCCGGACGGCTGATAACCGGTCGAATAGCTATCGCCTATCCACACAATCTCAGTGAGTTCGGTGGTCACGGCAGCGATCGCGTGCGCCGTATTCTGCGCGGTAGTCGCCATGCTTTTGGCTGTGTTGGCGTTGCTATTCGCCGTGGTAGCGGTGGAATTGATGCTTGCCGCCGTGCCGACATAGCCGCCCAACTGCAAATACCGGTCATCGGCTTGAGTCTTGGTGTACACGCTATTAGCGTCCGCCTTGGTAGTAAGTGCGGAGGAATCGGCCTTGCCGTTGATGGTGCTCAAGAGATTCTGCGCCGTGACTGTAGAGGTAACGCCAAGCTCAGTCAGATAGCTGTCCAGCTCGTCAATGTCGGTCTTGTTGGCCTGCGCAAGTTTCGTCGCTTTTTCAGCTTCCCCCTTGGCCTCACCCGCCGCCGTGGTTGCGTTGTTCGCCGCTGCCGTCGCCGTGGTGATGTTGGTGGCGTTAGTGTACATCTGATTGTCGATTTTCGTCATCGCGTCGGTAAAATCACCACGCCACGACGGGCGGTCATTCGGATTGTCGCCAAACGTCGGCAGATTGTAGTGTCCGGTATGTTGTGTGGTAGACATTATTGTTCTTCTCCTTTTCTAGTCCCTAGAGGTACCAACGCGGACGATGCCGTTCTCGTCCTTGTACATCGAATCAAGTTCGGTTGCCGTCAATCCGAGCGTGCCGGGCTGCGAAGCGGTTTTATCGACCTTACTCGCAAGCCCCGAGGTGAGGGCGGAGGTGGTGGCGAATCCGCTCACGTCCGGGATATCGGTTTTCTTCGCGATGGTGCTCGCCACGCCCAGCGGTGAGCCGGACGTACCATTACCGGTAAGGTCGGCGGTATGCGCCACTGAGGTGAGGCCACCGGCGGTTGCTGATGCGATGTCATCCGCGTTCCGCTTCAGCTGCTTGTCGATTTTCAACATATCGCTGTTATAGTCCCCGAGCCACGCAGGACGGTCGGAGCCAACGAACTGGCTGAGTTCGTAATTCGTGGTCTTATTGGTTGCGGTCAAGGTAGTTATCCTTTCTTGTCGAAATTGTCTGCAGTTGGATTGCGTTCGACATATCGAGCATCAGCTTCCGATTGTGTAATGAACGACATGTCGGCGGGTGGATTCTCCGGCATACTCTTGCCGTAAGGGAATTGTGAGCGGCCCGGGAAGTCGCCGGGAACGCAATTATCCACGGCGGTGGCACGTAAATCGTACTCGCGTGCGCCAAGGGTAAGCCCGTCGTATTCCTGCGCGGTTAGTCGCATGTTGTCATAATCGTTGAAGAACAGCCCATGAATGCGCGAATTGTCGTACATGCCGCCCAGTACTTTCCCGAGCGGTTGCGTAATGCCGTAGACTGGGGATGTTGCCGTGCCCTGCTGTTCCATTTCGTGAATCAAGGCCAGCATTTCCGCACGCAATGAAACCATATCTCGGTTAAGCTGCGCTGCGGTATCCGCCAGAGCTTTGTCTACGGATGTTGCGAGGTCGGCGGTGGTGTCCTCCAGCTTACTAAGATCACGCTGCAGTATGTCTAGATTATGCTTCAGACATTCAATCAGCTGCAATGTTGTCAACCCATCACGGTAGGTGAACGGTACGGACGTGGACACTCCGTCGAACAAGCGTTGCTGCGGAATCAGTGCATTAATAGCAACCATGATTACCCTCAATCTCCATAGTTATGGCAGTTGCTGAAAATTGTATCATATGACCCCCACACCTGCATGAAACACGGTTCGAGGCTCCGTACGATTTCCATGTCCACGTTGATGATCGCCTGCCGGTATTCCTGAATCAGGCTCATGGCGCTCTGGCTGCGCCCGGTCACATGACTCTTGCCCTTGGCATTGCTTGAATCATGCTGGTAGTCGGTGGCGCTGTGTGCCGTGGTGTGGCTGGTGGAATCCTGCGAACTGGACGCGGTACCGGAACTATCCGCCTGCGATTCGTTCGCGTGGGAGGCGTAGCGTGCGAAATCACCCACAACGCCGGTCTGAGGCACGTCACTATCGAAGCTCTTCGACGTAGTGGTGCTGGAATTATCCGACTTGCTCTTGCTCGAACTGGTCGAATCCTGCGTGCTGGACGCTTTACCGGACGATTGGGACTCGCTTCCGCTTTCGCTGTCCGTCGTCATGTCCATGGAATCCAACGGGTTATATTCCATGTCCAGCGTGCGATAACGCTCATTGAAATAGGGCATGATTTCCGCCATCGTCATACCCAAGTAGAAGATGAACTGTTGGGCGGTTTCCTGCCCGATCTCCCTCAGCACGTAATGGCGAACAATCTTCTCGTTCAACTCAGCGCGATGGTTTTCGTCATAGATCGGATAATAGTCGGCGCTCAGATGCAGTGCGTCGTCGGTATCATATCCGAATGCAATGAGATTGCCGAGGGTTTCGGTGTACCTCCCCCGGCGTCGCCATCGCGTAAGCACTCAAGTCCTGTGACATTACAACACACCCCCGATACCCGCATCGTACGAAGCGGGCATATCGATATCCGTCGTGCCGCTTGCGCTTGAATCAAGAGCGTTGGGCACGCCGGAGCTTTGCGCGTCGGCGTACTCAACCCACACGTTCAACTGCGGCCACAATCGGTTGATCTCAGTGGCCGCAGCCTGCCGAGCCTTGAGGAAACTCAATCGAAACACGTCTACTTTTTCATTGGCCTGCGCCACTTCGTCGGAGATCAGCCGTTCCTTTTTCTCCGTACCGGACGATTGGATGCCGAGATATCCCAACACCTCGTTGGTCACCTGCGTCTTTTGCTGGATGAACTTATCCAGTAGGTAAGGCGTAGTGTTCGGCCACGGCTGAAACATCGAGCCGGGGTCGAGTGAGTCGTATCCGATAACATAATCCTGGCCATCCTGCCGCTGCTGGAGCATGTTCTGCACGGTGAGTTTGGTGCGGGGGTCGGCTGTGATGATGGTCGGCAGTTTCAGGCTCTCCAAGTTCACGTCATACGCCTTGTCGATGTCGGCGAAGTACGTCGC